>Ga0115003_10000755_pt1 | contig 28708 bp, 29 predicted proteins | sample ArcticOcean_MG_C_7_FD_88736 | JGI IMG/M metagenome (GOLD analysis project Ga0115003, IMG submission 88736) | Marine microbial communities from western Arctic Ocean - ArcticOcean_MG_CB11_88 | ecosystem: Environmental > Aquatic > Marine > Oceanic | place: Arctic Ocean: Canada Basin | collected... | reverse complement strand
GGATACTACCGCCTTCACTTGCATCTTTAAGATTAAAGTTGATTACGCCAGCAAGTGCATCAGAACCGTACTGTGATGCTGCGCCGTCGCGAAGTACTTCAATGTTTTTTAACGCTAGACCAGGAATCGAAGATGTATCAGGACCCTGTGCGCCGTCTGAAATACCACCAGCAGCCCAAAGGATAACTGAAGCACGGTGACGACGCTTGCCGTTAACCAGTACTAAAGTGTGGTCAGCTGCCATGCCGCGAAGGCCTGCTGGACGAACCATTGTGCCTGCGTCACTGATCGGCTGATCGTTGACGTAGTAAGAAGGTACTGAGTTACGCAAAAGGTTGGTAACGTCAATATCGCCTTGGTTAGTCAGCTCAGAACCGCTGATAACATCAACAGCAGATACAGAGTCGATTACTGAACGTGCTTTAGCACGTGCACCAACCGTTACGATTTCTTCAACCAGAGCGTCTGCTGCGAAAGCTACTGTTGGCAGCATAGTGCCGCCAGCAATAATTGCTGCTGCTAGTGAAGTTAATTTAAAAATAGATGTGTTTTTCATAAATCTCCCCCGAGATATTGGTGTTTTGGGATGTTTTTTTAGTAAAGCGGCCTAATTATTTTTGTTGGCCGTTCTGCACCCTAACACAACATAGTGCTATAAGTAGTCACATTCTATATAAACTTGCGTTGTAGTGGCTCTACATTTGTCACCGCCGACCGATCGGCGGCTAGGCTCCAGTGGCAGTAGAGAGAGGGGAGGTATATAGAGAGGTGCGTTGGGAGAGCATGCTGGGAGGGTATGCCGGGGAAATGTTTGCCCAAAACTACTCAGAGAGATTCCATGGTGACCAAACTGCGGAGTATTTCAACACTTCCCCCTGACCAGGCCTATAATCATCAGTCTTAAAAGCCCAGAGGAGGAGCAATACAATGTCAGAACTGAAAACTCATCGTGGAGCTTGTCACTGCGGCGCAGTCAAATTTGAAATCGATGCGCCAAGCAAGCTTCATGCGCACGCCTGCAACTGCTCGATCTGTTATCAGAGTGGTGGCTATCAGATGATTGTGCCGGCGTCGAAGTTTCGATTGCTCTGCGGCGAAGATGCCATCACCACCTATGCCTTTAATACAGGCGCGGCTCAGCACACATTTTGCAAACACTGTGGCATTAAAGCCTTTTATACACCGCGCTCTAATCCGGATGGTTTTAGCGTCAATCTGCGATGTCTCGACCGCACTCATATCGAATCTATAGTGGTAGATGCATTTGATGGCCAGAACTGGGAGCAGAACGCGGCATCTCTGGCCCACCTTTCTCGTGAAAGCTAATCTGGCTGGGAAACCGATGGGTGAAGATTGCTAGATACAAAAAAGGGGTTCCAATTGGCACCCCTTTTTTGTACTTACTTTGACTAACAATGCTTTCTGTACTGTCTAATTAACCCTTAAATAGTCCCAAAGAAAGAGTCACGTAACAAGAGTCCCTTAGAAATTGTAGCTGTACTTGGCATACCAAAACGCGCCACTGAAGCCCATAGGGGCAAATTCACTGTACGTGTTACCCGCGCTAGCGGCACCATTGTGCTTCTTCGAGCCAGCTTCATCAAAGACGTTGTTGCCGCCAAGCATAATGGCGGAGCTTTCATTAAGGTCATATGAAAGCTCAACATCCACTACGTATTCGCCGCCATAAACTAACTCTTGGTTGGCATCATACCAATCACCGAAGTAAGACACGCGACCAAGAGCACGTCAGCCGTCCATCCTGTGGTTAGCAGAAACGTTGTAGCGAGCGTCAGGTGACAACTCCTCGATCTCTCGCTCGCGGTCATCGTCGATATATTCTCCGCGAGAAGTGATCTCAGTGGTGGTGTGGTTGTAGGCCAGATTCCAATCAGTAGTGCCGCCCATCCATTCAGTGCTGGTGGACATAACAATGTCAAAACCGCGGGTCTCTGTATCAAAGTCATTGGTAAAGAATTTGAATACAGTAATGTCATCCGCACCGGATACGCCAGCAGCAATCAAAGCAATAAGATCGTCATCAGTCAGCTCGAAGTTCCTTGAGAGGGTCACACGATCAGTTACTTCGATATTGAAGTAATCAAAGGTGATCTCAACCTCGCCAACATTACCAAACAGACCCACCGTGTAGCTCTCAGACTCTTCTGGTTGCAGCGCTACAGCACCTTTAATTGCGGCAACCGGATTGGTTGCAGGAAAAACCCCTTCATTGACCAGTTGATTAGTCGCTACGTCGATCAACGTTGAGATATTAGACGCATTCAGCTGGCCTGCAGTCGGCGCTTTAAAGCCCGCACTAAAGGTGGCACGAACACCGAAATTCTCATTCAGTTTATAGTTGGCGCCAAGCTTGTAGTTAGTGGTGCTACCAAAACCATCAAAGTCTTCAAACCGAACAGCAGCAGCTAACAGAAGATCTTCAGTCGCATCCCACTCACCATCTATATAGACAGCATCATTGGAACGGTCAAAGTCACCCGCGATATCAGGAGAGAAGCCCGGGAAACCGTTCTTTGAGGTACTGAAACCCTGTGGACCAAGACCGCCATCGACATATGACTCTTCTTGGCCGGAGCCAATCGTGAACTCTTCAGTACGGTGCTCGGCACCAAAGGCAAGGTTGACGGTTTTGCTTACCGCGTAGGTAAAGTCGAGGTTGAAGTTCACATCAGTCTGACGATACAAACCGGGATCGAAGTTGCGCGGCGTATCGGCTCCCAAGCTCGCATTAACGGTGTTGTTAATATAAAAGTCGCCCTCGTTCTCGCCGCGGTAGGCACCGACATCCCAGGTCATACCATTATCCAGCTCACCTCTCAAACCCAGCATAAAGGTGGTGTCGGTTACGGTGCCACCAAAGCGCGGAGTAAAGCCGCCAGGACTGGTTTCGTTGAAGTTAAAGCAGTTATCATCAGCCTTAAGGTCGGTGATAGCGGTGGCAAGTTCGGTACTTGTTGGATCATCCGAAGGAACCACATAAGCGCTACAGTCAGCGATCCCGGATGCGGCAACAAGCAGCTCATTAAAGTCATCGTCCTCAAATGCGTCCAATTCAGCCTGGGTGTAGGTTACTCCGTCAGTCGGTTCAGTGCCGTTTTTATTGGTTTGCGCGTAAACACCGCCGCGATTTGTTGGATTACGAAAATAGAATCCACCGTCGACATCCTTGCTCGTGTAATTAGCATAACCATAGAGTTCTACACTGTCAGTCAGCTGAGTACCGAAGTTAACGAAGAATTTAAGATCATTATCAACAAAAGGACGGCCCCATTTTTGAGCGGGGTCCTCAACCGGAAATCCTGCAGCGATCAGACCAGCAGCATCGTCGCGCTGAACCGAACGAACAGTTTCATCAGATGAACCGTATTCCAGCGTAACGTTGGCAAAGCCATTTTCCCCAAGTTCCATTCCCATGTTGCCGGCGAAGTAAGCCATGTCGCCATCGCCTTCGGAATATTGCCCCATTCGCACTTAAACAGAACCGCCTTCATTGGCATCTTTAAGCTTAAAGTTAATCACACCGGCCAGGGCATCAGAACCATACTGAGCTGCTGCACCATCACGCAAGACTTCGACGCTTTTCAGTGCCATGCCAGGAATAGTGGAAACATCAGCACCGTGAGAACCGTCTGAGATACCCCCAGCAGGCCAAACGATAACGCTGGCTCTGTGACGCCGCTTGTTGTTCACCAGAATCAACGAGTGATCTGGCGCCATACCGCGAAGCTGGAATGGCCGCACTAGGGTTGCTGCATCACTGATCGGCTGATCGTTAACAGAGAAAGAGGGTACAGAGTTACGCAGTAGGTTAGCTACGTCCATGTCGCCCTGATTAGTCAGTTCTGCACTGGTAATAACATCGACTGCGGCAACTGTATCAGTGGCTGAACGGGCTTTTGCACGACTACCTGTAGTCACAATTTCTTCAACCATAGCGCCTTCGGCGAAAAAAACTGTTGGCAGCACAGCGCCGCCAGCAATAATAGCTGCTGCTAGTGAAGTTAGTTTTATAGTGGATATATGCTTCATGAAATCTCCCCCGAGATATTAGAAATTTAGATTTTTTGTTTCTTGGTTTAATTATTTTTTAATTATTTACCACGCAAAAAACAACCTGGTACTTAAAGGTTTAGCACAGCTTTTTAGAAAATCCACACCGCGAAGAGAGTAAACAGTCTTTTTTTGTCGAAAAAACATCTGCATTGCCATTAGCGGCTGGTCAATTATTGGTCGGCGGCAGTCATGCCTTTTGAGGGGCAGGTGGACCTGGGGAGAGTTCACTGGGTAGATCGGGGGATGGTTTTAGCATCAATCTGCGCTGTCTTGACAGCAACCCTATCGAATCTATTGTGATGAATACATTTGATCGCCAGAGCAGAGAATAAAACGGAGAGCAGAATAGGACATCCCTAGCCCACCTGTCTCGCGCAGACTAATGTAGTATGCTGCGAGCCATGAGAAAATCCGCCACCCCTCAATAAAAATAACAATCAATAGGGCAGAGCTGTGAATAAGCGACAGGGTCAATTCTATCTATTTCGTCAGCGGCGCTTTCTGCCGTTTTTTATCACCCAGTTTCTCGGGGCGCTGAATGACAATCTGTTTAAAAATGCGCTGCTGGTGATCATTGTCAGCAGCGCCCTCTCCGGCGCTGATAGCAATACCAACTTCCTCACCAACCTGGCCGCTGGCCTGTTTATCCTGCCGTTCTTTTTATTCTCCACCACTGCTGGGCAGCTGGCCGACAAATACGACAAGGCCTGGCTGATTCGGCGGATTAAGTTTGCCGAGATTCTTATTATGCTGACCGGCAGCTATGCCCTCTACAGCAGCAATATCAACCTGATGCTCGGAGTGTTATTTATGCTCGGGGTGCAGTCGGCATTTTTTGGGCCGATTAAGTATTCGATTATTCCCCAGCACCTTGCCCCGGAAGAACTGATGGCAGGCAATGCCCAAGTGGGCATGGGCACCTTTACCTCAATTTTGATTGGCACATTGTTGGGTGCCTGGCTGGTGAGCTACGAGGGAGGCGCCCTGTTGGTTGGCGGCGCCGCCATTACCCTGGCCCTAATAGGCTGGCGCGCCAGCTGCGCGATTCCCGATGCCCCGGCAGAGACTAGTGATATTCGTATCAGCCTCAATCCGATTGCCGACGCGGCGCGCAATATTCGCTTGGCGCGTAAAAATATGACGGTGTTCTACTGCATTATGGGCATCTCTTGGTTCTGGTTATTTGGCGGCAGCTTTTTAACCCAGGTGCCAAACTTTGCCGTGACCGTGCTCCAAGGTCATGCCACATTAATCTCTGTGCTACTGGGCGCCTTTATTGTTGGCGTGGCGATTGGCTCCCTGCTCTGCGCTAAAATATCCGGACGCCAGGTTGAGCCGGGATTGATTCCCTTTGGCGCTATTGGCTTAACCCTGTTTAGTGCCGATTTGTTTTTTGCCTCCTCCAGCTATCAGCTGGCCAATGCCGCGGCAACTACGGTGATGCCAATGCAATTTTTGACTCTCAGCGGTGGTGTCCGAATATTTGTCGATCTGATGGCCATCGGTATGTTTGGCGGCATGTTTATTGTGCCTTTATATGCCATGGTGCAATCCCGTACCAAGAGCCATAAGCGGGCGCGCGTTATCGCCGCGAACAATGTCTTTAATGCCATCTTTATGGTCTCAGGGGCACTATTAGGTATTGTCTGTCTGAGTATTGTGCAGATGAGTATTCCAGAGTTTTTTGCCCTTATCTCAGTCGCTAATTTGCTCTTCTTAATGCTGCTGATGTGGCGGGTTCCGGAATTCAAGCTTCGCTTTTTAGCTTGGATAACGAATAATCGATAGCTCGTAATAGATAGCCCGTAATAGATAGCCCATACTAGATGGCCTGTAGCAAATAGTAGATAACAAGCTCACCGCAGGCCTCTGCGTGAGCAACAAAAACAAGGTAGGGATACAACAATGCAACTCTCATCAAAGATACTTCTCGGCATGGCACTCGGCATTGTGGTTGGCCTGATACTTAATATGATCAGCGACGGCAGTGATTCCGGCCCCCTAACCGCCTGGGTGGTGGAATATGTCTTTGATGTGGTTGGGCGTATTTTTATTGCCTCACTGAAACTGCTGGTAGTGCCTCTGGTATTTGTTTCATTGGTCTGCGGTTCCGCGGCCATGGGCGAAAATGTCAAAATGGGGCGTATCGCGTTTAAGACCTTGGCCCTCTATCTGTTTACCACCGCCATAGCGATCACCATTGCCCTGACGCTAGCCAATATTATTAACCCGGGCATGGGCATAGATACCACTGCAACGGCCACCTATGTGGCAGCCACCCCGCCGTCGTTTAAAGATGTGTTGATTGGCATATTCCCCACCAACCCCATCCAGGCGATGTCTGAGGGCAATATGCTACAGATTATTGTCTTCGCCATTTTGGTCGGTGTCGCCATCACTCAGGCCGGTGCCGCGGGCAAATCGACTCTGGTGGGCTTTCAGACTTTTAATGAAGTGATTATGCGCATGGTCACTATCCTGATGCACCTGGCGCCCTTTGGTGTCTTCTGTCTGCTGGCCAAGCTGTTTACCGAAGAGGGCTTTACTGCGATCTTCAATCTGGCCCTTTACTTTATGACGGTTACGCTGGTATTGCTGATTCATGCAGGCGTGGTCTACACCAGTATTTTCAGTTTCTTTACCCGCTTGAATCCCCTGACCCTAATCAAGAATATGCGCCCGGCCATGCTGTTTGCCTTCAGCACTTCATCGAGTAACGCGACCATGCCGATCACTCTGAATGTGATGGAAAAGCGCGTCGGTGTGGATAATTCCATCGCCTCTTTTACCGTGCCATTGGGCGCCACCATCAATATGGACGGCACCGCGATTATGCAGGGTGTAGCCACTGTATTTATTGCCCAGGCCTATGGTCTGGATCTCGGCATGACTGAATATCTTGCGGTGATTGCCACAGCAACCCTGGCCTCAGTAGGCACCGCCGGTGTCCCCGGTGTGGGTCTGATTATGCTGTCCATGGTGCTGCAACAGGTGGGATTACCCGTCGAAGGCATTGGCTTGATTATCGGCGTCGACCGTCTGCTGGATATGATGCGCACGGTGGTCAATGTCACCGGTGATGGCATGGTGACCTCGGTGGTAGCGAAGAGTGAGGGCTTACTGGATGAAGCAATTTTCAATGAAGTCTCGGATCGCGATGAATACAGCAATCCCCAGCAGAGCAGCTAGCATCCGGCGATTACTTGGGCGCGTATAAAAGATGTCAACGAATGGCTCTGCGCAGCGTTGTCCGGTGCTTGCTATAAAGGCAGCCGATTAAGAGCCCCTCATTAAAAGCGACGAGACTAATTATCCAAAAGGTTTGTAAATGCCATTGTTTAACCGCCAGGGAAAGATAACCATTGCCGTACTTGTGGCGGGCATACTGTTTATTGTCGGCGTCGCAACGCTTAAACCCAAACCCGAACGAGTCAAACGCCTGCCACCGCCGCTGTTGGTGGTTGAGGTAATTGGTGCCTCGCCACAAACCCTGCGCCCGGGCATAGCCTCTCAGGGCACTGTGGCGCCGCGACGAGAAATTAATCTGGTATCTCAGGTGTCGGGCAAAGTGACGGCTGTGGCCGAAGCCTATGCCGACGGCAGTTTCTTTCGCCAGGGGGATCAGCTGATTCAGCTCGAATCCAGCGACTATAAATTTGCCGTGATCCGCGCCCAGGCCCAGGTAGCCAAAGCTGAAGAGCTGGTGGCAATGGAACAGGGCCGCTCCCGTCAGGCCAAGCGGGAATGGCGGGATCTAGGTGATAGCAGCGCCAATGCGCTATTTTTGCGCGAGCCGCAACTGGCATCCGCCAAAGCCGCTCTCGAGTCAGCACGTGCCGATCTCGCCAAAGCCAACCTGGATCTCAGCCGCACCAACCTAGTGACGCCGTTTCAGGGACGTATCCGACAAACCTTTGTCGACCTGGGTCAATACATCACCCCCGGCACGTCCATCGCTAAGATTTACAGCACCGACGTGGTGGAAGTGCGCCTGCCCCTGAGCGATCGCCAGGCGGCACTGATTGATCTGCCGGTAAACTTCGAAGATGCACAAACCGCCAGCTATCCAGAGGTGGTGTTGCAGCGCAGTGTTGGCGGTAAGACTTATAAGTGGCAGGGCAAAATTGTTCGCACTGAGGCCTCTATCGATATTCAGAGCCGCATGACCTATGCCGTGGCCGAGGTGCAAAACCCCTTTAAAACAGACCCCAATAGTGACCGACCGCCCCTCAGTATTGGACTCTTTGTCGAGGCTGAGATTGCCGGTCGGGAGCTGGCCAACGCTATAGAATTGCCGAAGCATATTATCTATCGCGGCAATGAAGTATTGGTTCTGAATGACAACAATGAAGTGAGTTTTGCCAAGTTCTCGGTCGCGCAGTCAGACACCGACTCGGTGGTAACTGATAGCTTTGCACCGGGCACGCGTATCGTCGGTACCCGCATTGCCCTGCCCGTGCCGGGTATGCGCGTGGAGATCTCACCAGTCACTGCTGCCAGCCCGCAAACAGACAGCGCTGACCTGTTATGAATGCCTCCATCGCCTGGTTTGTGCGCAATCCGATTGCAGCCAATCTGCTGATGCTGCTGATTTTGGCCTCTGGCATTATTGGCGCCTCGGGCATGGGTAAAGAAGTCTTTCCCTCCACCACCATCAATCTAATCAATATCTCCATGCCCTACCCCGGTGCCGGACCGCGGGAAGTGGAAGAGCAGATTGTGGTGCGTATTGAAGAGGCGATCTACAACCTCGAAGGCATCAAACATATTCGCAGTCAGGCCCGCCAGGGCAGTGGCAAGGTCACCGTCGAGATCGCCGACGGTTACGATATGGCCAATATGATCAACGATATCAAGGCCCGGGTGGATTCGATCATTACCTTCCCCAGTGATGCCGAACGCGCCATTATCAGTGAACAGAAGATGCGCGAAGAGGTGATTCGTGTGGCCCTGTTTGGGGATGCTGGGGAAGCAGTATTGCGGGAATATGGTCAGCGTATTCGCAACGAACTAGCGGCTCTACCTCATGTGGATTTTGTCGAGCTCTGGGGAGTACGCCAGCCACAGATTGATATTGAGCTATCTGAGATGGATATGCGCCGCTACGGTATCTCTTTCAACGATGTGGTCAACGCGGTGCGTCAGTCATCACTAAATTTGCCCGCCGGTACGATTCGCGCGGACAGTGGTGACATTCAAATTCAAACCCGCGGTCAGGCCTATTACGAAGAAGACTTTAATCAGATTATCGTCTCCAGTCGCGCCGATGGCACCGAGATTAAAATTGAAGATGTAGCCACGGTTATCGACGGCTTCGAAGAGCGCAATCTGCGCACCCGATTCAATGGTGCCAATGCGATTTTCCTCGGTATCACTGTGGGTAAAAATCCCGATGTGGTAGCCACGACTCAAGCGGTGAAAGACTACGTCAATGCAGGCTCCACCTTTCTGCCACCGAGCCTACAGTTACAGACCTGGAAAGATTATTCGAATATGTTTTCCGGGCGCCTGTCGCTGCTGTCGAAAAATGCCTTCGGCGGCTTGATTCTGGTGTTTGTGGTACTGATGCTATTTCTGCGCCCGCAGCTAGCCTTCTGGGTGGCTCTGGGTATCGCCATCGCTTATATGGGTGCCCTGTGGATCCTGCCCAGTATTGGCCTGACCTTGAATATGATGTCGATGTTCGCGTTCCTGCTGATTCTCGGTATTATTGTCGACGATGCGATTATTGTCGGGGAGAGTATCTACCGCCATCAGCAGCTGGGCTATGACGGCGACACCGCCGCGCGCCTGGGTACGCAGGCAGTTGCCAAGCCGGTGCTCCTGGCAGTAGTCAGCACCATGATTGTGTTTTTGCCGATGCTATTTCTGCCCGGTATGTGGCCTAAGTTTCTCTGGGCGATTCCGGCGGTCACACTGGTGGCCCTATCTTTTTCTCTAGTGGAGTCATTCTGGATTCTGCCCTCTCATTTGGCCAAGATGCAGCCGGAAAAACCGGCCACCACCAAGATTGGCATGGCGATTCGTCGAGTGCGGAAAAAGTTTGCCGATAGCCTGGTGAGTTTGGCGGAAAATATCTATCGGCCGTTTTTAGAGAAAGCTCTGGACTGGCGCGCCCTGACCCTGATTGGTTTCTGCCTGGCCTTTGCCCTGTCCATCACTCTGGTCAGTGCCGGCTATATTAAACAGCGCTTTATGCCCGATGTGCCCTCGGACTTTATCTCCATGCGTATCGAAATGCCCGACGGCTACTCCGTTGAGGGTAAGATTGAAATCACCCAGAGAGCCGAGCGTGCGGCAAAATTATTAGCCAGTGACCCGGCTATTAAATCTCAGATCGACACCGATGATCTGGTGGCCAATCAGCTGTCATTTATGTATGGCGATACCATCCGCCTGCTACTGGAATTACAGCCGGATATGAGTGGCCAGGTGAGCCCGACTCTGGTGGGAGAACGCTGGCAGAGTCTGATCGGCGAAATCCCCGAGGCCAAGACCTTTAGTGTCAACGCCTCCGCTGCCGGACGTGGCAATGGCGCGCGCCTCACCGCAGTCTTGACCTCGAATAATCTCGATCAGCTCACTGCGGCCGCTCTGTTCTTAAAGCAGCGCATGGCGGATATTCCCGGCGCGCGCAATATCCGTGATGATATTCACTCTGGCCGCTCGGATATTGATATCAACCTGCGCCCCTTCGCGAATAATTTCGGTATTGGTTTAGCCGATATAGCCCGTCAGGTGCGCCATGGCTTTTACGGTGCCGAAGCCCAGCGTGTGCCAAGGGGACGAGACGATGTGCGGGTGATGGTGCGCTATCCAAAACAGGATCGCACTCAGGTAGACACTCTCGACAGCATGCGTATCCGCACTCCCAGTGGCGCTGAGGTGCCGTTTTATTCGGTTGCCGAAGCCAACTATGTGCCGAGCTATACCAGAATTAATCGCCAAGATCGCCAGCGCAGTGTCAAGGTCTCAGCACGACCCACAGCGGGTAAGCTGACCCTAGATGAAATGGCTGGAGTACTCTTTGGTGAGATCGGCCCTGAGTTGCAGCGGCTCTATCCTGAGGTGGTGCTCAACAAAGATGAACAACTGGCCGAGCAGGATGAGTTTTTTGCCGCGGTGGCCAAGCTTTTCGTACTGGCCCTGGGGATGATTTACATTCTCATGGCAGTGGAATTTAAATCCTATCTAAAGCCACTGGGTGTTCTGTCCGCGGTGCCTTTCGGCATTATGGGCGCAGTCTTTGGCCACTTTATTATGGGGCTCAACTTTAGTGTGCTGTCGTTTCTGGGTGTGCTGGCGGCGTCGGGAGTGGTGGTCAATGACAATCTGGTATTAATCGACCGCATCAACCAGTTACGCGCAGAGGGTCTGGCGGTCAAAGATGCACTGATGCGCGCCGGGCAGGAACGTTTCCGGCCGATTATTCTGACCTCTCTGACAACCTTTATTGGCCTGGCGCCGATACTCTTAGAAACCAGCATGCAGGCGCGCTTTTTGATTCCAATGATTGCCTCACTGGCCTTTGGCGTGCTGTTTGCCACGGTGGTGACGCTGGTCTTTGTGCCCTGCCTGTATCTTTCAGGGGCCAATTTGAATGCCCGCTGGGAGAAGAGGATGTTGCAGCCAAGCCGGGTTTCAAGTGCCGAAGACGGCGCTTGAAACCTTCGGGCTGAGAGCTAAAGAGCTAAAGAATTAGTAATAGGCCGTTGCAGTGGTGGTGAGCACCATAGGCGAACCCACCTCTTCGCGCTTAACCACGCCGCACAGCTGCTCTACCAACTCAAGGGCAAAGTCCAGAGCTGTGCCCGGGCCCTGACTGGTAATGCAATTGCCATCCACAACCACCCGCGCGGCAGCGTCCACTTCTTTGGCTTCAAGTGTCTGCTGGTAACTCGGGTAGCAGGTAGCGGTTTTATTCAACAGCAGGCCTTTCGAGGCCAACACCAGTGCCGGCGCTGCGCAGATTGCAGCAAATAACTTGCCCTGATCCGCTTGAGCTCGAAGCATGGTGTCCAATACCGGGTGTTCAGCAAGGTGCTCAGAGCCGGGCAGTCCGCCGGGCACGGCGATCAAGTCATAGTGATTTTTGGCGCAGTCATCTAACATCACATCGGCAGTTATTTTCATTCCTCTGGAGGCCGTAATCTCCAGTTTCTGGTGGCTGTTGGCGCTGGCCACCGTGACCTCAACCCCAGCTCTGCGGAGCACGTCAACAATGCTTACTAGCTCAATTTCTTCGCTGCCCTCAGCGATGGGAACAAGTGCGGTTTTATTCATAGTTTGGCCTTTTTATCCTTTAGCTACATACGTTACACTGTGGCGCAAATTATTCTAACTGTCACGGATTTGGCATGAAAATTTTCATAATAAAAAGTCATGATGGAAGTCTATTGGGTAAAGATCTTAGCTGGCTTGACGGCGCTAATGCCAACCTGCTTTTCAGTGCTCTGCACCGAGATATTGCGCTCAATCAACTGATTGAATTAAACGCCAAAAATATCAATTTACGCGCCCAGATTATTCCATGCGACGCCGACAAGAAAGGCCGGCCGGTACTTCTAGCGGATGCTACAGTTATGGCATCCAACGCGGTCGTCAATACAGATCAAGTTAGCGCCGCCTAACTAGGAGCATATGCTTGTCACTTCAAACTCGCCTTACCGCACTGGCACTTGAGACTAATCTCCCGACGCTGAACAATATTGTCCGCGGTATCGAAAAAGAGAGTCTCAGAGTGGAGACCTCCGGCCGTATGGCCACCACGCCACATCCGCCAGCTCTCGGCAGTGCCTTAACACATCCGTCGATCACCACCGATTACTCTGAAGCCCTGCTGGAGTTTATTACCGCTCCCTCGGCCTCGATTGATGAAGTGCTCAATGAGCTTGAAGAGATTCACAGCTATACCTATCAGCATATAGACGATGAACTACTCTGGGTCAGCAGCATGCCCTGCCAGCTGGGTGACGACAGCAGCATTCCTGTGGGCCAATATGGCAGCTCCAATAACGGCCAGATGAAAACCGTTTATCGCCTTGGCCTCGGCAATCGCTATGGCCGCCTGATGCAGACCATTGCTGGAATTCACTACAACTTTTCTGTGCCCGACGAGCTCTGGCAGCAGCTGCATACTCTAGAGAACAGCCAGCAATCTCTAAAAGATTTTAAAACCGATGGCTACTTTGCCCTGATCCGCAATTTTAGGCGCTACTTCTGGCTGCTGCTCTATCTGCTCGGTGCCGCTCCGGCGGTCTGTGCCAGCTTTGTCCGCGGTCGTGATCATGACCTAGTGCCCCTGGGCAATGATAGCCACAGCCTCCACCTGCCCTATGCCACCTCACTGCGTATGGGCAATCTCGGCTATCAGAGTGATGCTCAAAGCTCGCTGGTGGTCTGCTATAACGATATTGGCCAGTATAGCCGCACCCTTAAAAGTGCACTGGAAACCCCTTATCAGCCCTACGAAGAGATCGGCTTAAAAGATGCTCAGGGCAACTATCAGCAGCTGACAACCAACCTGCTACAGATTGAAAATGAGTTTTACAGCCCGATTCGGCCCAAGCGGACTGCCGCCCCTGGCGAGACTCCGCTCGAGGCGCTAGAAAGCCATGGCGTCGAATATATCGAGGTACGCTGTGTCGATTTAAACCCGCTGCTGCCCAATGGTATCGACCGACAAACCAGCCAATTTTTGGATACCTTCTTACTTTTCTGTCTGCTCAAAGAGAGCCCGCGCACCAACAGTGTTGAGTATCATCAAATCACTGAGAATCAGCGCCGCACAGTGGGCCGCGGTCGCGACCCTGATGTGCAACTGGTGGACGGTGATAAGCAGCGCAATCTGGTGGACTGGGGCCTGTCGCTTATGGCCGAGATACAACCGGTTGCCGAGATACTCGATCAGGCTAACAGTAGCGATGAATACAGCCTAGCCGCCGCGGCAATGGAGGGGCGCTTGCACGACAACAGCTTGACCCCCGCCGCCCAACTGTTAGCTGAAATGACCGCCAACAATGAAACCTACTATTGTATGGCGATGCGCAAGGCTCAGGAGCATCGCGACTATTTCCGCAGCAAGATTTTGACCCCTGAGGTGCTTGAACGGTATCGCTGTCTCGCAGCAGAGTCGCAGCTCAAGCAGCAACAGATGGAAGCCTCAGACAGCCTCTCATTTGATGAATTTTTAGCGGACTACTATTCAATCGGCCAGCCTTTAGCCGACCAGCTTCAGTAACCTAGCGGCGATAACAACGTTAATTCAGGGAGCAACCTGTGAACCTGCCAAATAATCGAATCATCAGCCTATCTGTGGCCGCGGCCTGCGGCGGGCTGATTGCCATTGCTATCTTCTATTTCCAGAATCACCTGGGATTGGAACCCTGCTATCTGTGTATCACCCAGCGGGTCTTTGTCATCGCGGTGGGGCTCATTTTTCTGCTGGCCGGATTACATAACCCAGCCGCCAAAGGCCAGAAAATTTATGCCGCTCTGGCATCCCTCGCGGCTTTTGGCGGTAGCTTTTTCTCCATCAAACAGCTCTGGCTTCAGGGTCTACCAGAAGATCAGGTTCCCGCTTGTGGGCCGCCAGTGGACTATTTGTTTGATGCCTTTTCAGCCTCCGAGGCGATCAGCATGCTGCTCCGCGGCGACGGTAACTGCGCCGAAGTGCAGTGGCAGCTACTCGGTATCAGCATGCCCGGCTGGGTCTTGGTGAGCTTTATTGGCTTGGCCGGAGTGGCACTTTTCCAACTGCTGCGTAAATGAAGAAGCTCCTTGTCGGCCTGCTGATTTTGGTGGTTTTTCAGTGGCTGGGGGAATGGGCGGTTAGATTGTTAGCGCTAAATATTCCCGGGCAACTATTGGGAATGATTTTTCTTCTTATTCTGCTAAGCCTAAATCAGTCTCTGTTGCCTTGGCTAGAAACAGCCAGCAGCCAGCTTATCCGCTATATCGCCCTGCTATTTGTGCCAGTTACCACCGGGGCGTTTTTTCTCGGCCCCGAGATACTCGATCAATTGCCACAGATTTTAGCCGTTCTTATCCTCTCCACAGTGCTGGCCCAGTGGTTTATGGCGCTGGTAATCAAAGTCGTGCGTGGCTCAAATGAGTGAGATTATTGGGCAACAGTGGCAACTTATCTCCGGGACCTCGTGGCCACTGCTGCTTACTCTGGCGGGTTTTGCCATTGGTTGGTGGGTCTACAATCGCTCGGGACGCGCTTCTCTGCTGCACCCATTAATGATCGCGACGCCGCTGATCTATCTCGCCATGAACATGATTGATCTGGATTTCGCCGCCTATGATAGCGGCAACGGCATTTTAAATTGGCTGCTGGGCCCAGCAACAGTAGCCCTGGCGGTACCTCTCTCACAGCAGATGCGTCAACTTCCGGCGCTGTTTAAGCCGCTCACCCTTGCACTGCTGCTCGGCGGCCTCTTCGCCACACTGAGCGCGCTGCTGCTGGTTAAGCTGTTTGGCTTGAGCGATATTATTCTGCTGTCTCTGGCGGCTAAATCAGTGACCTCGCCTATTGCCCTGAGTATAGTGCAGCAAATTGGCGGGTTGGCCGGCCTGCTAGCAGTGGCGACCATGGTTACTGGCTTGACCGGCATTGTTGTTTCGAAATCCCTGTTCCGTTTTACTGGGCTCGAGGATGAGCGCTGGCAGGGGCTTATTCTCGGTGTCACCGCCCATGCTATAGGCACCGCCAAGGCATTTGAGTCCAGTTCACGCTGCGGCGCCTTTGCCACCTTGGGAATGGGCATAAACGGAATCTTGACGGCGATTATCCTGCCAGCCTCAATTAAGCTTTTTATCATGTGAGTCTTTATCATTTGAGTCTTTATCATTTGAGTATTTATTGTTCGGCACAAAACAAAGTAAACTGTCAGTCCATTAGGGAGTGATGAGGTTACCAAGGCATGTTGAAAGATCTAACAAAATTAAAAGAACATTGGGGCGGTGTCAGCGACATCGTCGATCGCTGGCTCGAAGAGCGCCGCGAACTGCTGGTCAAGTACTGTGACCTGATTGAAATCCATGACTTCGATAGTGCCAATCGCGCTCATGGCGACAAGCTTCAGAGCTTTTGTGAAGTGATGGTGGACTATGTATCCGTCGGTCACTTTGAAGTTTATGAGCAGCTGGCTAAAGAGGCCAAAGCCTTTAGTGACAGTGCCGGCTTAAAAGCAGGCGCGGATCTGGTAGACAAGATTCAACCCTCCACTGAATCGGTATTGGATTTCAATGATAAATACCTTGAGACCGATGATCTCGACAGTCTGGCCAAAGACCTCTCGGTTATTGGCGAAGCTCTTGAGCAGCGTTTTGAATCCGAAGATAAGATGATTGAAGTACTGCACAATGCTCACCTTGAGCAACTGCAAAAGAGCAGTTCTGCCCCGGCATAACAGTCTCTGTAGATTTTGCATCTCAATAAAAAGCCCCGATAAATCGGGGCTTTTTTGTTTCTGCCGTAGCTATTTTTTACGAGCTATTTTTTACGAGCCACGTTTGTACGAGCTAGCTCTAACAACGCGTTTTAGCTATCAATATTAGCGTTCAACAGTTCCACTTCAAAAACCAATACTGAATTTGGACCTATGGGGCCAGCGCCGCCGGGACCATATGCCAAATTAGCAGGAATATAGAGTTCCCACTTCGAGCCTTCGGACATCAGCTGGAGGGCTTCAGTCCAACCGGGAATCACCTGAGTGACACCAAACTGCGCTGGCACGCCGCGCTTAACTGAACTGTCGAATTCAGTGCCATCTAACAGGCGACCGGAGTAATGAACTTCGACTGTGCTGTCGGCGGTGGGAACCGCGCCAGTACCGGCGGTGATAACCCTGTACTGCAAACCGCTGTCAGTGGTAGTTACGCCTTCTTTAGCGCCGTTGGCAGCGAGGAAATCAGCACCCTCTGTAACGTTGCCTTCAGACTGTATGGCTGCCGCTTGCTCCTCTGCCTTTTGCATCTCATCGCGCTTGGCGGTCATCTCAGTTTCAAAACGCTTAATGGTTTCGGCGATCTGCTCTTCAGTCAACACCGGTGGCTTCTCATCGAGGCCGTCGGTGAATCCCTGGTTAAAAGCTTCAGCATCAATCTCTAAGCCAATACCGCGAATGTTTTTGCCGTTGTCCAGACCCATCAGATAGCTGATACGCTGACTGTGGCTTTCCAAGCTGGCAGCCGTCGCCACTTCGTTAGAGGTTCCTGAACTTTGAGAATCACAGGCTGCAACAACAAACAGCAGTGCGATGGGTAAGATTTTTTTCATGTTGGCGTGCCTTCTTTTATTCGTTCATTAACAGTGGATTACGTCTAAAAATACAGCTGAAATAATGTGGTGGCTCAAGTTTAGTTTATTTGTAGCCCCTCATCGACAAATTGTCCTATTCATGTTTTTGGTACAGCAGATCCCAGACACCGTGGCCAAGGCGCTCGCCGCGCTTCTCAAACTTGGTCAGGGGCCGGTAGTCGGGACGGGGCGAATACTGCTGTTGACCAACAGTATTTTTAAAGCCCGGCGCCAACTCCAGCACTTCGAGCATCTGCTCAGCGTAGTGCTGCCAATCGGTGGCCATATGCAGAACCCCGCCAACCTCAAGCTTGTCGCGAATCAACTGGACGAACTGCGGCTGCACTATGCGGCGCTTGTTGTGCTTTTTCTTGTGCCAGGGATCGGGAAAATAGAGCTGCAAACGATGCAGGCTAGCATTGGGAATACATTCATTGAGCACATCGGTGGCATCGGCCAGATAGACCCGCAGGTTTTTGATCTGCTGCTCTTCGGCACTGGCAATCAAGCGGCCCACTCCAGGGGGATGCACTTCAATACCGATAAAATCTTGCTCCGGTGCGGCACTGGCCATCTGCAACAGCGAGTCTCCCATACCGAAGCCAATCTCGATAATCAGCGGTGCCTTGCGGCCAAAAATAGCCTCGGCATCAATGACGCCATCATCCAGCTTTAAGCCATAAACATCCCAGCCACTGCTGAAGGCATTGCGCTGGCCTTCGGTCATGCGACCGGCGCGAAGCACGTAACTGCGAATCGCTTTTTTGCGATATTCAGGCCGAAAGTCAGAGCTGCGAGTAGAGTCACTCTCGGGGCTGCTAATCTCGAGGCTGCTAGTGTCAGAGCCACTCTCAGGAATACTCTCGGGCTTGAGCTCAGCGCCAGGCGGATCCTGAATGTCGTCGCTATTAATGTCCATTAATCCTCGGCGCTGGTTGCAGTAAAGAGTAATAACCAGCCGACAATAAATGCGCTGCCGCCTATGGGTGTGACAATTCCAAGAACGCTAAAGCCTGAAACCGCGATCAAATAGAGCGACCCAGAGAACAGTACAATGCCGAGCATAAAGCAGCGCGCCGCCCAGTGCAGTGAGCGCTCACTTAACGGCAGGCCTAGGGCGCCGAGCAGTGCCACAGTGTGAATAAAATGATAGAGCACCCCAGTTTGGTAGATATCCAGCATTTGTGGGGTCAGCGTTGCTTTCATACTGTGTGCGGCAAAGGCGCCCAACATCACGGTGATGGCGCCACTGAGAGCAGTGAGTCGAATCCAGAGTAGTTTATCCATAGCAATAAAAAAGCCGCTCTAAGCGGCTCTTGGTCTCTTATAAAGTGAAATTAGGCTTCCATTAATCCGCGAACTTTCTTCATCGCGTTTTTCTCGAGCTGACGAATGCGCTCAGCGGAGACACCGTATTCGGCAGCCAGTTCGTGGAGGGTAGCCTTGGCATCGTTCAACCAGCGGCGCTGGATAATGTCGCGGCTGCGATCGTCGAGGTCTTTGACTGCGGCTACTAGACGAGTACTGTTGTCCACTTCCCAGTCATCATTTTCGGCCAGCTGAGCCGGGTCCATGCTTTTGTCTTCGAGGAAGTACACCGGAGCTTGGAAGCTGGCGCTGTCATCGTCGTCGCCAGCAGGAGCGTCAAACGCAGGGTCCCTTGAGGTGAGACGCATTTCCATTTCCATCACGTCTTTGACCTGAACACCCAGGTCGTCGGCAACGGCTTTGGCTTCATCGGCAGATAACCATTGCAGCTGCTTTTTGGCACTGCGCAGATTAAAGAATAATTTGCGCTGGGCCTTGGTGGTGGCAATTTTAACAATGCGCCAGTTGCGCAAAATAAATTCGTGAATCTCGGCTTTGATCCAGTGCACGGCGAAAGAAACCAGACGCACACCCTTCTCAGGATTAAAACGTCGCACCGCTTTCATCAGGCCAACATTGCCTTCCTGAATCAGATCCGCGAGGGGCAGGCCATAGCCATTGTATGAACGGGCTATATGCACAACAAAGCGCAGATGCGCCATAACCATGCGTCGAGCAGCATCGAGATCTTCTTGGTAATAGAGTGATTCACCGAGCGCGCGCTCTTCATCAAGGGTCAGAATGGGCACGGTCGAGGTTCCCTGAATGTACGCATTCAGGTTGCCGCCGGGGGCCATCCACTCCATGGTTTGAAGGGCTTTACTCATAACAGACTCTTTCTCTTCGTGGGTCGATTATTCTAGCATTTTTTAATTGCTCGTACCTAGCCTTTAAAGGCGACCAGTAAAGAGCAGTTTAGACGTTATTTAGCAACTATTTAAATGTTTTTCAGCGCGGTTTGATATTGCGCAGATGTTGCCCCACGGCCAGCCAAGCGCCTATCAGGCCAATAGTGCCGCCAATCAGCAAAAGAGTCATAACGCCGCCAAGCCCGAGGCCGGTGATACTAAACTGACTTTGGTAGAGCAGTGCCAGTTTATCCACAGGGCCAGCCAGCCAAAATCTCAGGGCTGTGAGCATCATCGCGGCAACCATTGCGCCAAATATGCCAAACAGCAAACCGCAGTACAAAAAGGGTCTGCGCACATAGGCGTCGGTACCGCCGACAAGTTTAACCACGGTGATTTCGTCCCGGCGACTCTGAATCGCCAAGCGGATGGTATTGCCCACAACCAGGATCACACCCAGCCCCAGTGCCGCGCCGAGGGCGAGAACCAGTTGGCGGCCCATATCCAATAGCGCATCGAGGCGCTGTAACCATTCCAGATCCAGCTGCACATCATCCACCAGATTTAGCTGGCGAATTTCAGTCACTAAACGGGGGGCGTCACTGACCAACAGTGGCTGCACCAGAAAAGAATCCGGCAGAGGGTTTTCATCGAGATATTCCAGTGCCGAGCCAAAACCGGACAGCGCTTCAAATTCATCCACCGCCATCTGCGCAGAAATATAGCTCACCGAGGCAACCCCAGAGAGGCCTTCGAGCTTTTCGCCCAGGGCTTCGAGAGCCGATTCACGGGCGCCCTTTTTAACAAATACGCTGATTTGGGCCGAGGCGTCAACACCGCCACTGAGCTGACGTATATTTTCCACACCCAGATAAAGGGCTGCGGGTAATGTCAGGGCAATGGCAATCACTAAAACGGTGAGCAGTGACTGTAGAGGTTCGCGAAGTATTTTAACGGCACTGCTTTTCAGAGTGGCGCGGTGGTGCTGCCTATAGCTGCGCCAGCGGTCGAGGCGACTCAGCACCTGACCCCGAGCACCGCGCTGAGCACTGTCACGGGACTTGCTGTTAATAGCCGCCATAACTGACCCCGTCCTGCTCCATCTCGCCCTGGTTTAATCGCATTATGCGCATATTCATGCGGTTGATCAGATTGATATCGTGACTGGCCACCAGCACGGTGACGCCGACATCCTGAAAACGTTTAAACAGCGCCATAATTTCAGCCGAGAGCTGGGGGTCTAAGTTACCTGTAGGCTCATCGGCGAGAAGAATTTTGGGTTTATGTACCACAGCTCGAGCTATACCCACCCGCTGCTGTTCACCCCCAGATAGGGCGATGGGATTGGCCTTCTCTCTGTCGAGAAGCCCGACACTGTCGAGGGCGGCGCGCACTCGGCGACCGATATCGCCCTGGGAATAGCCCGCTACCTGGAGCGGCAGAGCAACATTGTCAAATACCGAACGGTCAAACAGCAGCTGGTGATTCTGAAATACCACACCCACCTGGCGGCGATAAAAAGGCACCTTGGCATCGGGCAGACGATTTAAGTTTTTGCCGTTAATCAGCAGGTTGCCCGAAGTCGGCCGCTCGATAAGCATCAATAATTTTAACAGGGTACTTTTACCTGCACCGGAGTGGCCGGTAAGGAAAGCCATCTCGCCGGCATCCATTTCAAAACTGACGCTGCGCAGAGCTTCATAACCGCTCTCGTAGCGTTTGCTGAGATTATCAAAACGGATCATCGACATAGCATTACTCTCCCGAACCCAATAGCGCGGAGACAAACTGTTCCGCCAAAAAGGGCTGTAAGTCGTCGACCCCTTCGCCTACACCTATATATCGAATCGGCACCGAAAACTTCTCCGCCAGAGCAAAGATAACCCCGCCTTTGGCGGTGCCGTCAAGCTTGGTTAAGGCAATACCGGTGACGCCTGCGGTGGCGTGAAACTCAGTCATCTGGGCAACGGCATTCTGACCGGTTCCGGCATCTAGAGCCAACAACACCTCATGGGGTGCGGCGGCATCGAGCTTGGCCGCCACTCGACGAACCTTTTTCAGTTCTTCCATCAAATTGCTTTTGTTGTGCAGGCGACCGGCGGTGTCGGCAATAATCACGTCGACGTTTTTTGCTCTGGCGGATTCAATCGCATCAAACACCACCGAGGCACTGTCGGCACCCATATGCTGCGCCACCACTGGAATCTGATTGCGCTCACCCCAAACTTGTAACTGCTCGACGGCGGCGGCTCTAAAGGTATCCCCTGCCGCTAACATCACTGACTGACCCTGCTGCTGTAACTGTCGCGCCATCTTGCCAATGGTGGTGGTTTTGCCAACGCCGTTAACACCCACCACCAAGATTACAAAGGGGCCTTCGGCATTATTGGTATTTAGCGGCTGCTCACAGGGGGCCAGTCGTGTAATTAAGATCTCACGGAGGGCAGCCTGGAGAGCGGCGCCATCTTTGAGCATGGCTCTATCGGAGTGCTCAGTGAGCTGGGCAATAATTTGCGTGGTCGCCTCGACACCTACATCGGCCATCAACAGCAATGTTTCAAGTTCTTCAAAGAGATCGCTGTCGATAACTTTGGCACCGAGAAACAGATCCCCGAGGCCACGACTGGTGCGCGATAGGGCGCGCTGCATTTTACCGAGCACGCCATTCGATTGGACGGCGGCGGTCCTATCTCCCGACAGAGCGAGAGGAGAGGCGTCAGCGGCGAGAGGAATTTCGGCTTTGTCACGCTTAAAGCGATCGAGAAAACTGCGCTTCTTCTTTTCAGGCTCTGGAGTATTAGTTGAATTAGCGTCCATGAAGGTTCATTTCTAACTGTGGTTATATTCTGGTGTATCCTACCATCTCAATTGATTTAGGGTGATTAAATGTCACCAAAAGGAGTGGCTTTTGACTGTCAGACAACGGGTTCGCATTATCGCCGGAAAATGGCGCAGTCGTGTGCTGACCTTTCCCAGCGTGGACGGCCTGCGTCCCACTGGTGACCGTATTCGCGAGACCCTGTTTAACTGGCTGGCACCCAACATAGCCGGGGCCAGCTGTCTGGATCTGTTTAGCGGCTCTGGTGCGCTGTGTTTTGAAGCACTATCCCGTGGGGCCGCCGACTGTTTGGCCCTGGAGAAAAGCCCCAAAGCACTGGCAACTCTAAATGAAAACAAAGCCCTTTTCGACACTGCGGAGTTAACTCTGCGCCGGGCAGACACCCTGGCCTACCTGGGTAATAGCCCAGACAAGCCCTTCGATATCGTCTTTGTCGACCCGCCCTTTGATCTCAATATTCTCACCGAAGTCTGTGCCCTACTGGAGAAAAATCAGTGGCTCAGCGCCGACAGTCTGATCTACTGCGAGCTCTCGGCGCGGCACAATAGTTTCGCTCCACCAGCCAACTGGCGCATCGAAAAAAGCAAAGCTGCTGGCGGGGTAAACTATCTGCTTTACTCACGCATTTGAGCCCGGGCGCATATTTGCGTAATATGCGCCCACTCCAACATGGCGGAACCAGTGCATGACGACAATAGTCTACCCCGGCACCTTTGATCCAATTACCAATGGCCACATCGATTTAGTCGAGAGAGCCTCGCGGATGTTCGACAAAATTATTGTCGGTATCGCCACCAGCCAGCGCAAAGGACCCCTGTTTAGCGTCGATGAACGCATTCAGCTGGCCACCGACGCACTGGCCCATGTGCCTAATATCGAAATTCTTGGCTTTGATTATCTGCTGGTGAACTTTGTTCAGGACTGCAAGGCAGACGCGATTATGCGTGGCCTACGCGCAGTATCGGATTTCGAGTATGAATTTCAGCTGGCCAATATGAATCGTGCACTGTCGCCGAATATTGAAAGTGTATTTTTGACTCCGGCGGAACATCTGTCTTATATATCCTCTTCACTGGTGCGCGAGATTTCCTCCCTCGACGGTGATGTCTCGAAGTTTGTCCCGGCCAATGTGGTGGACGCGTTAAGCCACAAGTTCAACAAAAGCTCTTAATAAAAGGCGTTTATAGACGACGCTTATAGAGGGCCCAACCTGTTCAACGCGTTTTACTCAGCGCTGACAGGCGGGACAAAAAACCGAACTGCGCTGACCCAGACGAATATCTTTTAAAGGTTTGGCGCAGGTAACACAGGGCTCACCACCGCGCCCATAGACCATCAGTGTCTGCTGAAAGTATCCCGGCTCGCCATTACCACTTACAAAATCCCGCAATGTGGTGCCACCCTGAGTAATGGCGCTGGCCAGGACCTCTTTAATATGCAACGCCAGCTCTTCATAGCGTTTCAGTGACACTCGCCCCGCACTTCGGTCAGGTCTAATACCCCCGCGAAACAACGCTTCAGAGGCATAGATATTGCCCACTCCAACCACCGTGCGGTTATCCATAACAAAAGGCTTTACTGCCATTTTGCGATTTCGCGACAGCTCAAATAGGCGCTGACCGGTAAAATCATCGGTCAGCGGCTCGGGGCCCAGATGATTCAATTGCGGGAATCCACTGTCAGACCAGAGCCAGGAGCCAAAGCGACGGGGGTCGTGATAGCGCAGGCAGGCACCATTGCTCATCAGCATTTCGATATGGTCGTGCTTGCGCCGCGGTGCCGCTGGATCCGCCACTCGCAGACTACCGCTCATACCCAAGTGGATCATCATGGTGCCGCGCTCCAGTTCCACTAGTAGGTATTTGGCTCGGCGAGTAATGGCTAAAACCCGCTGCCCCTTGGTGATTTTGGAGATGCCCTGGGTCACAGGCCAGCGCAATGAACCATTGTGAATCGTGAGATCGTCGATAAATTGATCTACAATGTGCGGAGCTACCCCGCGAAGGGTAGTCTCTACTTCCGGTAATTCGGGCATTTATTCCCCTGCTATTCATAGACGAATTGAATGATGTTTTCCTTAATCGCCTTATTTCTGGCAAACTTAAGGGGCTTAGTGGGAGCAGAGTAAACCGCTTTGACAGGCAGGGGTAGTGGCGCTAGCAATTCTGACAGAAATCAGTAGAATGCGCGTCTCAATTAATATCAGAAATTCAGAAGGGTTACATTAGATGGCTCTAGGAAGAAGACGTAAGGAAGAGGATGAGTCAGCAATTGATATGACGCCAATGTTGGACGTTGTATTTATCATGCTTATTTTCTTTATTGTAACGGCCTCGTTTGTCAATGAGTCTGGATTGGACGTCAATCGTCCGCCGACCTCTGACGAGCCGCCACCAGAAACTGAAAACACGAATATTGTTTTTCGGGTATCTGAGAGCAATGAACTCACCTTTGAAGGACGCCGCATTGATGTTCGCGCTGTTCGAGCAAACGTAGAGCGCATGCACGCAGAGAAGCCGGAAGCCAAGGTGATTGTCAGTGCTCACCCGAAGTCTAAGACCGAGATGTTTGTACTGATCTCTGATCAGGCGCGGGAAGCCGGTGTCTACGACGTGTCACTGTCCACCGACGAATAACGATACAAGTGCATTAAACGAAAGCCCTACAGGAGACTGCGGGGCTTTTTTTTACCTGCACATTTTTACCTGCTGTACCCGCAAATTAACAACCCATTGCTGATGTCAGCCATCTTGTAATTCAACCATGTTGTGACAAGATGCCCGAACAATTCAACAAAACAGCCGTCCATAACCTGCGAGTAAGCTCATGCAGCAGACAGATTTAAGCCGTGCCCAACAACAGATTAAAAGTCTCGCTCAAACACTCCCAGAATTTGGCCCCAAGGCTATAGCCGACCCGGCAGCAAACCCAACACTAAAAACCTACCTAGATTTTTATCAACTGCCAGAGCCCAGCGATACGGTACAGGTGCTAGCCGGAAAGCTTATATCTGGCGATAGGCAAAGTCATCTGATGCTGTGGCAGCCGACGCATTCCAAAGCGACAGCAGTGGTGGTACATGGCTATCTGGATCACACCGGGCTCTATGGCCACCTTATCCGCCAGCTGCTGGATCGCCAGTTTACGGTTGTCTGTTTTGACTTGATCGGCCACGGCCTCTCCAGTGGCGCGCCAGCCTCAATAGACAGCTTTGATGAATATATTGAGCAGCTCAATGAAGTGCTTAAAGCCACAGCCAACCTCTGCCCTGCCCCTCTTCACGGTATTGGTCAGAGCACCGGCGGTGGCATATTACTCAAGCAGCTGCTGCAACAGGGTGATAACCGAGACTATCCCTTTGCCAGCCTCAATCTGCTGGCACCGCTGGTGCAGCCAAGGTTATGGAAGCTTGATCGCTGGCTATTTAAACTGGCCCGGCCCTTTCGGCCAACCATGAACAGAGTGTTTCGGAAAAATTCTCAGGATACCGAATTCTTAGACTTTGTTCGCCATATGGACCCTTTCCAGCCCCATCGATTGCCCGCTGCCTGGGTTGCCGCAATGGCCGAATGGGTGGTGGAGATTGGGCGCTGCTCGGAGAATGAATTTGCGATTAATGTGATTCAGGGGGATCAGGACAGTACCCTGGACTGGCAGCATAATATGCGGCTGTTGCAGATCAAGTTTCCCAATATGCATCTAAAGATGGTGCAGGGTGCAGGCCATCATATGGTTAATGAGGCGCCAGCGCTGCGTGAGGAAATCTTCGGGGCTTTGAAATTCGAAACCTAAAGGCTAGGCTGTAGGCACCTCTCTAGTATTGCCATTATCATCAATAGCAACAAAGACAAACTCGCCCTCGGTGACTTTGCACTGCTCACCTTCAGTATCATTATCAATCCAGGCTTCAATCAAAATGCGAATCGAGCTGGTGCCCACAGAGAGGGTCTGGGCATAACAGCCAACCACCGCACCCACTGGCACCGGGTTAAGGAATGACATACTGCTGATCGCCACTGTGGCAACACGACCTTTGCCAATTCTGCCTGCCAAAATAGCGCCAGCCAGATCCATCTGACTGAGCAGCCAGCCGCCAAAAATATCACCGTTGGCATTGGTTTCGCGGGGCATGGCAATGGTCTGAGAGATCAACTTTCCCGAGGGTACCGGCGACTGAGTTTCCATAAATATTTAGTCCTTTGAATTTCCCATCAATTATAAATCAACCCTGGTAACCAGGTAGCCAGTGCCGGCCAAACAGATAACATCAGCATTAAGAGTAGCTGAATAACAATAAAAGGGATCACGCCGCGATACATATCCGCGGTCTCCACCGAGGCCGGCGCCACACCCCTCAGATAGAACAGAGCAAAGCCAAAGGGTGGGGTCAAGAAAGAGGTCTGCAAGTTGATGGCAATCATAATGCCCAGCCACACCGGATCCAATCCCATGGCCAACAGCACCGGTCCGACAATAGGCACCACCACAAAGGTGATCTCAATAAAGTCGAGCACAAAGCCCAGCAGGAAGATCACCAGCATCACTAAAATCGTCGCACCCACCAGCCCACCGGGAAGTCCAGTCAAAAACTGCTCAACCAACTCTTCGCCGCCAAAGCCGCGGAACACCAGGGAGAATACCGCCGCACCGATCAAAATCAAAAACACCATGGACGTCACTTCCGTGGTGCTCTGGGCCACTTCCCGCAATCGATCCACAGACAGCTGACGTTTAGACAGCGCCAACAGCGTGGCGCCAAAGGCTCCTACACCCGCCGCCTCAGTGGGCGTTGCCGCACCGGACAGAATCGACCCCAGCACCGCCACAATCAAAAAGATTGGCGGCAGCAAGTTGAGCATGGCTCGAGACAGGCCCTGTACCGGCCGCTCATCATCGCCCTCTGCCGGCGCTTCAGGCCTGACGAATAGAATCACATAGAGGCAGTAAAGCACCACCAAAATAAGACCGGGAATAATCGCGCCGACAAATAGGTCGCCAATCGACACCACCTTGGGGGTGAAAATACCCATGCTCAACTGCGCCTGCTGATAGGCACTGGAGAGAATATCCCCCAGAAGCACCAAAGCAATCGACGGCGGAATAATCTGCCCTAGAGTACCAGTGGCACAAATAATACCGGTGGCCTGAGAGGAGGAGTAACCACGCTTAAGCATCGTCGGCAGAGACATCAGCCCCATGGTCACCACGGTGGCGCCGACAATACCGGTACTGGCAGCCAGCAGTGTACCCACCAATACCACGGAAATGCCCAGACCACTGCGAAAGCCTTTAAATAGATCCGCCATGCTCTCGAGCAGGTCTTCCGCGAGACGTGACTTCTCTAGCATCACCCCCATAAACACAAATAGCGGCACCGCGATCAGGGTGGTATTTTTAATCGTGCCAAACAATCTATTGGGCAAGGCCTGCAAAAAAGCCATATCAAAGGTGCCGGTGGCAAAACCCACTACGGCAAATAATAGTGCCGTACCCGACAGAGACAGGGCCACGGGATAGCCGGCCATCAACACCAGACAGACCACCAAAAACATTAACAGGGGAATAAATTCAACCATCAGATTCGCGGCTCTATATTATGTGGTTCAACTTGGACCGGAGTATTTATAGGCTTACCCATAAGTACCAGCACATTTTTAAGAATCTCAGCCACCCCCTGCAACAGCAGAGTCGCCGGCATCAGTAGCAGCAATGTCTTCAACAGGTAGATACCGGCAATACCACTGCGTTCCTCTGAGGTTTCTCCAATCGCCCAGCTAGCCGCCACATAGTCCCAGGAAAAGAAAAAGATCAGCAGACTCACCGGCAGTAAAAACAGCAGACCACCAATCAGATCCACTAACGCTTTACCTGAGGACGAAAAGCCACGGTAAAAAATATCCACCCGCACATGGCCGCCACGCTGCAGGGTAAATGCAATACCGAGCATAAATACCAGCCCATGGAGATAGGTGATCGACTCTTGCAGAGCGATAGAGCCGCTCTCAAAGTAGTAGCGCAGCACCACAGTCACCATGGTTACCAGCACCATGACGAGGGTCAACCATGAGACCATTCGGCCGGTCATATCGGTGATCCGGTCAATTGTGCTGATCGTCAGCGAAACAATTTTCACAACAGCTCCAACTTGTCAGTTTCAAAATAGCGGCTAGTATAACCTCAGGGCAAAGTCCCTGACAGCCACCCGCATTGGCCATGAATGTAAAAGTAGTAGAAAAATTCTAAATAAGATTAAAGCTTTCACTTTAACTGCCG
>Ga0115003_10000751_pt1 | contig 28735 bp, 27 predicted proteins | sample ArcticOcean_MG_C_7_FD_88736 | JGI IMG/M metagenome (GOLD analysis project Ga0115003, IMG submission 88736) | Marine microbial communities from western Arctic Ocean - ArcticOcean_MG_CB11_88 | ecosystem: Environmental > Aquatic > Marine > Oceanic | place: Arctic Ocean: Canada Basin | collected... | reverse complement strand
TATTGTGGCAGCCCTGTTATTTGGCACTTTATACCAAGGTGGTGCCGAGCTTGCTTTTGAAATGAGCAACATTTCTCGTGACATTGTAGTGGTGATGCAAGGCTTGGTAATCTTATTCTGTGGGGCTTTAGATTACATGTACCGGCCTTGGTTAATCCGTCGCTTAGCGCCAGTTACAAAGCAGGAAGAGTTAGTAGGGGCGGCAATATGAGTGATTTATTTTTAACTGTACTGTTGACCTTAGACGCTACCCTACGTGTGTCTACACCACTTATTTTGGCCGCTATGGCAGGGTTGTTTGCGGAGCGTTCTGGGGTGGTAGATATTGGACTAGAAGGAAAGATGCTGGCCTCGGCCTTTGCTGCGGCCAGTGTTGCCGCAGTGGTAGGTTCTCCATGGGCCGGATTGGGTGCTGCTATTATTGTCTCCTGTAGTTTAGCAATGCTGCATGGTTTCGCTTCTATTACTCACCGTGGTGACCAAATTGTGAGTGGCGTTGCCATCAACATATTGGTGGGTGGATTAACCATTATTTTAGGTTTGGCATGGTTTCATCAAGGTGGTTTAACACCAGCGCTAAATAATGATTCGCGCTTCCTTTCTATTACTTTACCGTTTGCTGAGCAACTGGCCTTTATTCCTGTGCTGGGCCCTATCTACAAAGAATTAATCAGTGGCCATACTATTTTGGTGTACGTAGCCTTTGCTGTGGTGCCGATGGTTTGGTGGGTGGTATTTCGCACGCGTTTTGGTTTGCGCCTTCGGGCTGTAGGTGAAAACCCTACGGCTGTCGATACTGCTGGTTTATCAGTAATTAAACTACGCTATAAAGCGCTTATTATTGGTGGTGTCTTGTGTGGTGTTGCAGGTGCTTATCTGAGTACCGCTCACAATGCCCAGTTCACCAGAGATATGACAGCAGGGCAGGGCTATATTGCTTTAGCAGCCCTTATTTTTGGGAAGTGGCGTCCACTCACTGTGATGTTGGCGTGTTTGTTGTTTGGTTTCTTAGATGCGCTGGCTGTGCGCCTTCAGGGTGTAGCTATCCCCGGTATCGGCGAAATTCCGGTACAGTTTATTGAAGCCACTCCTTATTTGCTTACTGTGATTTTGTTAGCTGGTTTTATTGGCCGTGCTATACCCCCTAAAGCCGCTGGTAAGGCCTACGTTAAGGAACGATGACTATGTCTACATCAACCACTGAAACCGATTATATAAATGCTGTAAAGCAAGCTATGGATAAGGCCTATGCGCCTTACTCTAATTACCCTGTTGGTGCTTTAATAGTGACCGAAAATGGCCAAACCTTTGCTGGCTGTAATGTTGAAAATGCCAGTTACCCAGAAGGTAATTGTGCAGAAACAGCTGCCATTGCTGCCATGGTAATGGCAGGCCATCAACGCATTCAAAAAATATATATTATGAGCCAAGATGATCAAGGTGCTACGCCTTGCGGTGGCTGCCGTCAGCGTATTCGCGAATTTTCTGACAACAATACCCCTGTCATTTTGTGTTCTACAACAGGGGTACAGCGACGCTTACCCCTAGCAGAATTATTGCCCCACGCATTTGGCCCGGAGTTTTTATTATGAGTCAGATAGGTGCCTGTTTAGCAGCTATTAACCGCGTTGCTAGAGGTTTTGTGCCACAAGTAGGTATGGTGCTGGGCTCGGGTTTGGGCTCTTTTGCAGACCAAGTAAATGCCCTAGTTAGCATTAGCTTTGATGAGTTACCCGGTTTTCCTCAAGCTGGTGTGGGCGGTCATGCAGGACGTTTAGTGCTGGGCCATGTTGGTGGCACCCGCGTAGCTGTATTGCAGGGCCGAGCCCATTATTATGAACATGGTCAAGCCAATGTCATGGCAGTTGCTATTGAAACCTTTAAAGCCATGGGCTGTGAGGCACTTATTCTTACTAACGCTGCAGGTAGCATGGTGACTGACGCGGGGCCAGGCAGTGTAATGTTGCTAACAGATCACATTAACATGACTGGTGTATCGCCATTGTTTGGCGCCCAAGGTAACCAACGTTTTGTAGACATGACACAGGCATACCACCACGGCATGAACGATGCCATGCGTAAGGCTGCTAAGGCCAATGATGTAATTTTACACGAAGGCGTTTACGCTTGGATGTGTGGACCTAATTTTGAAACTCCTGCAGAAATCCGTGCCCTTAAGGTGCTGGGTGCTCAAGCAGTAGGCATGTCTACAGTGCCAGAAGTGATTTTAGCCAGACACCAGGGTTTACCTTTATGTGCTTTATCCATTGTCACCAATTACGCCGCAGGCATGAGTCCGACACCGTTAAGTCATGAGCAAACAATGGAATATGCCAAGATGGCCATTGATGATGTTGAACGGTTGTTGAATGCCTTCTTGCAGGGCTATGAGGTACCAGTGTGACATTAACTTATTTACCACAAGAACTGATCCGCAAAAAGCGTGATGGACTAGTTCTTACAGATGCTGAAATTACCTTTATGGTGCAGGGTATAACCAGTGGGCAGTTGAGTGATGCTCAGTTAGGTGCATTTGCTATGGTTGTGTTCCAGCGGGGAATGACTATGGCAGAACGCATCACCTTGACGAAACAAATGATGCACTCTGGTAAAGTATTGAGCTGGCAAAAGCTGGATCTAGATGGCCCTGTTGTTGATAAACACTCCACTGGTGGCGTAGGGGATAAGGTAAGTTTGATGCTTGGGCCTATCGTTGCTGCATGTGGTGCCTACGTACCGATGATTTCTGGCCGTGGCTTAGGTCACACAGGTGGCACTCTAGATAAATTTGACAGTATTCCAGGTTACAACGCTTACCCCGATGAAGACTTGTTTAAGTCTCTAGTAAAGCGAGTAGGCTGTGCCATTATCGGCCAAACGGCTGAGCTAGCGCCCGCTGACCAGCGTCTTTATGCTACCCGTGACGTTACCGCGACTGTGGAATCTATTGATTTAATTACTGCGTCTATTTTATCTAAAAAGCTTGCTGCGGGCTTAGACGCTTTAGTTATGGACGTTAAAACTGGTAATGGTGCTTTTGCAGCAGAAATGAGCATGGCGCAAGAATTAAGCCAGAGTATTTCGCAAGTGGCCACCGGTGCAGGTGTGCCGACACGCTGCCTAATTACTGACATGGATCAAGTATTAGGCCGCAATGTGGGTAATGCGGTGGAGATGGCTGAATGTATCGACTTTTTACTTAATCCTACCCAAGCAGACCCGCGTTTACTCGACATTACTATTGAGTTGGCAGCTCACATGCTAGACATTAGTGGTGTAACAGGCAGCTTAGATGTTGCCAGAGATAAAGCCTCCGCAGCACTCAATAAAGGCCATGCAGCACAGGTATTTGCAGACATGGTAGTAGGCCTTGGAGGGCCTGCAGATTTGCTTGAAAAGCCAGCACATTATTTACCCCAAGCACCTATGGTTAAGCCTATTGTGGCGACCCAAGCAGGCTATGTTTCAGCTATGGATGTGCGTGGCATTGGTTTGTCACTGGTTAGCCTCAAAGCAGGGCGGAGCAAAGCTGACGATGCAATTGATTACGCTGTAGGCCTAAGTGATATGGTTCAAATGGGTGACTATATTGAGCAGGGCCAAGCGTTGGCTGTGGCTCATGTTCGTACCGATGAACAGTTAGACCTTGTCAACCAACAGCTCCCTAGCTTAATTCAATTGGCACCCGAGGCACCTGCTGCTCAAGCGTTAGTTAAAGAGTTCTATCAGGCTTAGGCATTACAAATTTGTACCCAACTGTAGGGTACTAAACGATAAAGATAAAACCATGAACAGAGCCATTATTTTAATTTTAGATTCACTGGGCCTCGGTGCTAGTGCTGATGCTGCCAAATATGGTGACCAAAACTCTGATACCTTTGGTCATATCGTAGAGGCGTGTGAGGCTGGATTAGCCAATAATGATCAACGTCAGGGCCCTCTAAAAATTCCAAATCTCTTGCGTTGGGGGTTAGGTGCAGCATCTGTAGGTAGCCGTAAACGTAGCTTGCCTCTTGAGACCCATGTTGATGTGCAAGGTGCCTATGGCCACGCCGTAGAAGTGAGTAGTGGTAAAGACACACCCAGTGGTCATTGGGAAATTTGTGGCCTACCAGTGCCCTTTGACTGGGGCACCTTTCCTGAACAAGACAATTGTTTTCCTGCTCAACTGATGAAAGATTTGTTGGCCCAAGGTAACATTGAAGGCACCTTGGCAAATAAGCACGGTTCTGGCACAGATGTGTTGGTTGCGTATGGTGAAGAACATCTCCGCACTGGCTACCCTATTTGTTATACCTCTGCCGATTCTGTATTTCAAATTGCAGCCCACGAAGACTCCTTTGGCCTAGAAAGGCTATACGCTTTGTGTGAAGTTGCCAAAAAGCTAGTCGACCCACTCAACGTAACCCGTGTTATTGCACGGCCTTTTAAAGGTACGTGTGGTGCTGATTTTGAGCGCACTGCTAACCGCAGAGATTTAACCACACCACCGATAGGCCCAACGCTATTGGATCACATTCAAGATAAGCAGGGCACAGTGGTATCTGTAGGCAAAGTGGGTGACATATTTGCCCATAAGGGTGTTAGCTATACGGTGAAAGCGGCTGATAACACAGGATTAGTAGACCAATTGTTAGACCAAATGGACAAGGTGAAAGAAGGCTTATTATTTGTCAATCTTGTCGATTTTGACAGTAAGTATGGTCATCGTCGTAACGTAGCCGGTTACGCTAATGCACTAGAAGAGTTCGATGCTAGATTGCCAGAAATCGAAGCTAGGATGGAACAGCAAGATTTAGTGTTACTGAGTGCAGACCACGGTTGCGATCCTACTTGGCCTGGTTCCCACCATACCCGTGAGCACGTGCCAGTGGTGTTCTACGGCAACTACTGTGGCGCTCCCGTGCAAGCTGGTGACCTAGGTGAGAGAGCAAGTTTTGCCGATATGGGACAAACTGTGGCACAGCATTTAGGCCTTGTGCCCTTAGGCTACGGCACTGCCTGTGAGTTAAATTAATTTTTTTGTTAGAGTAAAACGAGTATTTGATGTCTGCATTATTAGCCAATAAAATTCAAAAACTACCTAAGGTAGAGCTTCATAGTCACCTAGAGGGTTGCATACAACCGCACTTAGTGCGCACCATTGCAGAACGTAATGGCATTAGCCTTAAACATGGTTTGTTTACCACTGATGACACGTTTGCATGGGGTGATTTTGTTGAGTTCTTGCAAGCCTATGACGAAGCTAGTTTTTGTCTCCGTAAGGCGCAAGACTATCGCGACATTATGTACACCTACATGGAGCAGTGTGCTGCAGAAGGTACAATTTACGCCGAAACTTTTATTTCTCCAGATCACGCTGCAGCTGTGGGCATGAGCTACGAGGATATGTTATCTGGCTGTATTGAGGGCATTAACGATGCTGAGCGTGACTTTGGTATTGTTGGTCGTTTAATTATCTCTTGCATACGCCATCTAGGCCCAGACCAAGCCCTTGTGATAGCTCAGCAACTAGCCGACAACCCACATCCTTACATTGTGGGTTTTGGCATGGGTGGTAATGAATCTACGTATACTCAAGCCGACTTTGCGCCTGCGTTTAATATTGCTGCGGCAGCTGGTTTTGCCTGCACCACCCACGCTGGTGAAATATTAGGCCCAGAAAGTGTATGGGACGCTATTGATAACCTACCAGTGACCCGTATTGGCCATGGTGTACGGAGTGCTGAAGATCCAGCACTTATGGCAGAATTAGCAAAACGGGGCATCGCCTTAGAAGTTTGCCCTGGCAGCAATATAGCCTTGTCTGTGTACCCAGATCTTGCCAGCCATCCGCTCAATAAAATCTTAAAAGCGGGAATTAGTATCAGCCTTAACTCTGATGATCCACCGTTCTTCGACACTACTGTAGGCACTGAATATCACTCTGGTGCCAAGGATTTTGGTTTAGACCTGGAGCAGCTGCGCAGCATTTCTCGTATGGCCATGGAAGCGTCCTTTGCAGATGCGGACACTAAGACTCGTTTGTTGGCCGTGATTGGTTAATAATTAGAGCCCCTTAACATTACTTGGAAAACATTATGGTTGATTCCCCAATACGTCCTTTCCACCTCGCGGTCCCCATCAGGGATATTGCCGAATCGAGGGTTTTTTATGGTCAATTACTTGGTTTGAGCGAGGGTCGTTCTAGCGAAGAATGGATTGATTGGAATCTCTACGGCCACCAGTTAGTCACCCACCTTAATCCAAACTTAGGCCCAGAAGGTAAAGTCTCTGTTCATGTTAATGGGGTTGATGGCAAAGGTGTTCCAGTACCGCATTTTGGGGTAGTGCTTACACTTAAAGACTGGCAGCAATTGGCGCAAAGGCTAACAGGCAAAGTGGCGTTCATTATTGAGCCCCACACTCGTTTTAAAGGCGAACCGGGGGAGCAATCCACCTTATTTTTTAGCGACCCTAGTGGCAATGCGTTGGAGTTTAAAGCCTTCGCTGACTTGGATCAGTTGTTCGCCATGTAATATACCCTTTGGGGGCAGCGGGATTACTTAGTTCTGTTGTCTATGACCCGTTTTGCTTTGCCTTCAGAGCGGGGTAACTGTTGGGGAGCTTCAATGACGATAGTTGCAGATATGCCGATAAAGGTTTTTATTTTCTGGCTCAGCAAGTTAATTAATTGTTCGTTAGTTTGTGTCGACTGTCCTGACTCAGACTCAACTCTAACTGTTACCGTGTCCATGTTTCCCTGTTTGCCTATTTCGATTAAATAATGAGGCGCAAGCCCTTTAATAGCGCAAACTTGTTCTTCAATCTGACTTGGAAATACGTTAACTCCACGAATAATTAACATGTCGTCGCTACGGCCGGTTATTTTATCCATGCGGCGCATTGTTCTAGCTGAGCCGGGCAATAAACGAGTAAGGTCCCGTGTGCGATAACGGATCATTGGCATGGCTTCTTTTGACAAGCTGGTAAATACAAGTTCGCCTTCTTCGCCCTCTGGTAGCACTTCACCTGTTATCGGGTCAATTATTTCTGGGTAAAAATGATCTTCCCATATAGTAGGCCCATCTTTTGTTTCAATGCATTCTTGGGCCACACCTGGCCCCATTATTTCTGATAAGCCATAAATGTCTACTGCATCTATAGCCATACGATTCTGAATGTCTTCGCGCATAGCGTTGGTCCAAGGCTCTGCACCAAAAATGCCGGTACGTAATGACAATTTTTCAGGATTGATACCTTGACGATAGATTTCATCAGAGATATTTAACATATAAGACGGTGTTACCATAATGATGTCGGGGTCAAAATCTTTGATCAATTGAACTTGTTTTTCAGTTTGACCGCCACTCACCGGAATAACAGTGCAGCCCAATCGTTCAGCACCATAATGCGCGCCTAGGCCTCCTGTGAATAATCCATAGCCATAGGATATATGTACCTTATCCTTTGGCCGTCCACCTGCAGCATATATTGATCGCGCCACCAAATTCGCCCAAATATCGATATCCTTTTGGGTATAGCCAACTACTGTGGGTTTGCCAGTGGTACCACTTGATGCATGAACACGGACAATTTGCTCCATGGGTGTGCAGTACATGCCAAAAGGATAGTTGTCCCGTAGGTCAGATTTGGTGGTGAATGGGAATTTACTGATGTCGTCAAGGGTTGTTAAATCGTCTGGATGAACACCAACATCATCAAACTTTTTTTTGTATACAGGAGAGTTGTTATAAGCGTGTTGAAGCGTTTGCTTTAGGCCTTGTAGTTGTAAATGGCGTAGTTTATCCAAACTAGCCGTTTCAATAGCATCAAAGCCTATTTTATCACCTGTCATGTCGCACTCCAAAGAAAATAGTATGGGTCAATTAAGCGTTTAAAATCATATAGTACACTTTATTTGTCTTTATAAATAAAGTGTATCACAATGAAATTTAGATGTACCTTGTTGCGTTTAAATTTGTCTTTTTGAAGGCCTATTTTGGGTGGCGTTTGTTTTTGTGTGTAGAAGGTTCCGTTGATTTAAAATTAGTGATACATAAATTTGACTTAAATTAATTTAGATGTATCATTAGTGGCGATGTGTTGATTTTTAAAGTAGGGTGTACAGCTGTGCTTATTAGTAAAAGTTATATAATGAAATCAAAGAGTTATGCTTGTGGTTCGTGGATTCAAGGTGGCCCTGGTGGCACCGAAGTACGTGATGCTGTAAATGGAAAAATCATCTGTAATGTAAGTAGTACAGGTTTGGATTTTGAAAAAATGGTTGAGTATGGACGTACTCTTGGTAGTGTTGCCCTGGGTGACATGACTGTTCATGAGCGTGCCAATGCAGTAAAAAATGTAGCTAAACACCTACTAACTAAAAAAGATTACTTTTACCAAATTTCATCGAAAACCGGTGCTACTAAATTGGATAGCTGGATCGACATCGACGGTGGCTTAGCCACTATGTTCAGCTATTCGGGTATCGCGCGAAGAGAGTTTGCTAATGAAACGTTTATTGTAGAAGGGCCCCCAGAGACACTTTCGGCCAATGGCACCTTTGCAGCTCGACATATACTAACCTCAAAAAAAGGGGTTTCAGTACACATTAATGCGTTTAACTTTCCGTGTTGGGGCATGCTTGAAAAAATTGCTCCCAGTTTAATTGCTGGTGTTCCCGTTATTGTGAAGCCCGCAACTGTTTCTGCGTATTTAACTCAGGCAGTGGTTGAAGAAATCGTGGCTTCTAAGATATTGCCAGAGGGTGCTATCCAGTTAATTTGTGGTGGTGTAGGTGATTTGCTAGATCATCTTAATGAGCAAGATGTGGTGACCTTTACAGGGTCGGCAACGACAGGTAAACAATTACGATCTCACCCCAATATTATCGACAATAGTATTCCATTTAATATGGAAGCTGATTCGCTTAACTGTTCTATTTTGGGTCAAAGTGTATCTGTTGACGATCCAGAGTTTGCATTATTTATTAAAGAAATTAGCAGTGAAATGACTGCCAAGGCGGGTCAAAAATGCACTGCTATTCGGCGTGTCATTGTGCCGGCAACTAAAGTTGATGCAGTTACTGAGGCATTAAAATCACGCCTAGACAAGGTTGTGATGGGAGACCCTACTGCTGAAGGTGTTCGTATGGGTCCTCTAGTGGGACGCAGTCAGCGCACAGATATTCGAAACGCAGTGGCTGCACTGAGTCAGCATTGCGAGGTTATGTATGGTGGTAATGACGCTAACATTCAGCTGGTGGGAGACGGCGTAGAAGAAGATGCTTTTTATCCTCCTACATTATTATACTGTGCCAAACCATTGGCTACTGATGCACCTCATAGCATCGAAGCGTTTGGCCCGGTTAGTACCATTATGCCTTATGACTCTATTGACCAAGCTGTTGCAATTGCACGCTTGGGAAGAGGCAGCCTGGTAGGGTCTATTGTCACTTATGACGACCATGAAGCAACACAAATTGTTATGGGTGCAGCAGCCTTTCATGGCCGTATGTTAGTACTTAATCGTGATTGTGCTAAAGAATCGACAGGTCACGGTTCACCATTGCCTACCCTAGTGCACGGTGGTCCTGGTCGAGCTGGTGGTGGTGAAGAACTTGGTGGGTCTCGTGCTATAAAACATTATATGCAACGCACAGCAATCCAAGGCTCGCCGACTACCTTAATGGCAATAACACGCGAATACATGGCGGGGGCGAAAACATCCAGCACTGATCGACACCCGTTTCGTAAATACTTTGAAGAACTCGTGGTAGGGGAAAGTTTAACAACCCATCGCCGCACAGTGACTGAGGCCGATATTGTTAATTTTGGCTGCCTATCAGGCGACCATTTCTATGCACATTTTGATGAAATAGCTGCTAAAGATTCTTTATTTGGACAACGTGTTGCCCATGGTTATTTTATCATCTCAGCGGCGGCCGGCATGTTTGTTGACCCAGCTCCTGGTCCTGTTTTGGCGAATTATGGATTGGAAAATCTGCGGTTTATTGAACCGGTGCATATCGGTGACACCATACAAGTAAAGATAACTGTTAAGCAAAAGATTAAAAAAGACCGGCGCCCTGAAGATAAGAGTCCTACGGGTGTAGTGTTATGGGACGTAGAAGTAACTAAGCAAGATAAGGTTATTGTAGCACTGTATGACATTTTGACATTGGTTGAGCGCAAACGCGATTAATGGCTATTTAGGTTGATGGCTGCTGGCATTAAATCGAGGCCGGTTTTGTTGAACCTCAGCTAATGGTTGAACTTGTTGTAAGCTGGTATGGCAACGTTTTGTGAGGTTTTGGTACTCGAGTGTACCATCGCTTTTCCAAGCCACTTCTTGATCGCTTAGCTGACGTTTTATGTTGGCAGGGCTGCCAGCAAGTAAGCTTCTTGGTGGGCATTGAAAACCTGATTTAACAAAAGCGGTGGCAGCGACAAGCGATTCGTCACCAATGATAGCGTCGTCCATGATGACTGCGTTCATGCCGACTAAGGCATTACGTCCAATGTGGCAACCGTGCAAGATTGCTCCGTGACCAATGTGGCCATCTTGCTCGATGACACAGTCCTTATTAGGGAAACTGTGCACCACGCAGGTGTCTTGAACATTGCAGCCTTGGTTAAGTATTATTCTGCCAAAATCGCCACGTAGAACGGCATTGGGGCCAATGTAGCAGTCTTTGCCAATAATGACGTCACCTATTAAAACGGCGGTAGGGTGCACATAGGCGCTAGGGTCGACAACAGGAATAAGATCTTCTATAGCATAAATTGGCATAGTGGATTCCGAGTAAATAGTTAAACATCTTCAGTGATGCTTTATGGTTACTTATATAAACAATAGTGTCCAGACATTCAGGAAATTAACGAGGAGTAGCTAGTGGAATTCGAAACAATCACTTATCAGGTCAATCGTGGTGTTGGTGTACTTACTTTAAACAGGCCAGCAACACTAAATAGCTTTAATGGTTTGATGCATGAAGATGTTAAAAGAGCCATTAAAGACGCTCAAACTAATGATGCCGTTAGATGCCTAGTGATCACGGGTGAAGGTAGGGGGTTTTGTGCTGGCCAAGATCTTAGTGACCGAGCGGCTAAAGTGACAGATGATGGGCCAGATTTAGGTGATTCTATTGAAAAGTATTATAACCCCCTGATCCGCAATATTATGACCATGGAAAAGCCTGTAATTTGTGCTGTAAATGGCGTTGCTGCGGGCGCTGGTGCCAGTATTGCTCTTGCTTGCGATATTGTACTTGCCGCCCGCAGTGCCAAATTTGTGCAGGCTTTTAGCAAGATAGGTCTTGTTCCTGACTCAGGAGGCACTTTTAATTTACCTCGTGCCTTAGGTTTACCAAGGGCAAAAGGATTAGCGCTGTTAGGCGATAAGTTATCGGCTGAACAAGCGGAACAGTGGGGCATGATCTGGCAATGTGTTGACGATGACACTTTAATGGAAGAAACATTGGCACTAGCAGAGAGACTGGCTTCGCTGCCACCCCTAGGCTTGGCAATGACCAAAAAGTTGCTTAATGATTCGTTTTCAACCCCATTACATCAACAATTGGAAATAGAAAAAGAAACCATGCGCTGGTTGGGCAAAACAGACGATTACCAAGAAGGCGTAAGTGCATTTATGGAAAAACGCCAACCGAGTTTTACTGGGAAATAATATGAGTCAACAATCTAAGGATCAAGCAAGGGATCAGCAATTAGCTGAAGATTGTGCACAGCATATGTTTGCCCAAGACGCGGCCTCTAAAGCTTTAGGCATTTCCATTGGAGCTATAAAGCCTGGTTGTGCAACAGCCACGATGACCGTTACAGATGCAATGTTAATTGGCTACAAAACTTGTCATGGTGGCATGATTTTTAGTTTGGCAGACTCTGCTTTTGCGTTTGCTTGTAACTCTCAAAACCAGGCTGCCGTAGCTGCAGGCTGCACCATTGATTTTTTACGCCCTGGGGTGCTGGGTGACCAGCTAAGTGCCACTGCAACACAGCGATATCAAGGTAAGCGTAGTGGTATTTATTACGTGGAAGTGACTAATCAAAACGCCCAGTTAGTGGCATTATTTAAGGGCAATTCGGCCCGAGTTAATGCCAGTGTATTACCCGACGCAACGACACCTAAAGCTTAATTGCTCGATATAACATGCCCTGACAATGGGCACTGAGGAATAACCAATGAATGATGCCTTTATCTGTGATGCTATTAGAACACCATTTGGTCGCTATGGCGGCAGCCTTGCCAGTGTTCGTGCTGACGATTTGGGTGCGGTGCCTATAAAGGCACTGATGGACCGTAATCCCAGTGTCGACTGGGCTTGTGTTGATGATGTTTTTTATGGCTGTGCTAATCAAGCAGGTGAAGACAATCGTAACGTTGCTCGCATGAGTGGTTTATTGGCAGGTTTGCCCATTGATGTACCCGGTATGACACTAAATCGGCTGTGTGGCTCTGGTATTGATGCTGTAGGTACGGGTGCTAGAGCGATACGCAGTGGTGAAGCAGACTTAATTATTGCTGGTGGTGTTGAGTCTATGTCGCGCGCACCATTTGCTGTAGCAAAAGCCAATACAGCGTTTAGTCGGCAGTCTGAAATGTTCGATACAACCATAGGTTGGCGTTTTGTTAACCCTCTAATGAAACAGCAATATGGCGTTGATTCTATGCCAGAAACTGCTGAGAACGTCGCTGAGCAGTTTCACATAGACCGTGCTTCTCAAGATGCATTCGCATTCTCAAGCCAAACACGTGCTGCAAAAGCACAAGCGGATGGTATTTTCGCAGAAGAAATTGTGCCAGTACGGATCCCTCAACGGAAAAAAGAAGATATTGTCTTTGCACAAGATGAACATCTCCGACTAAGTAGCCTAGAAACTTTGAGTAAATTGGCTACCCCATTTCGTGATGGTGGCAGTGTAACCGCAGGTAATGCATCGGGTGTTAATGATGGTTCTTGCGCCTTGTTATTGGCATCACGTGAGGGCATTAAACACCACGGCTTAATCCCAAAAGCCCGTATTTTAGGTATGGCAACGGCAGGTTTGGAACCTAATATCATGGGGTATGGCCCTGTAGCAGCTACGCTAAAAGTGCTGGAAAAAACCAGCCTGAGCCTTGACCAAATGGATGTGATTGAATTGAATGAAGCCTTTGCTGCTCAAGGCCTTGCCGTAATGCGAGCATTAGGTATTGCTGACGATGCAGCCCATGTTAACCCTAATGGTGGCGCTATTGCGTTAGGCCATCCTCTTGGGGCTAGCGGTGCTAGGTTAGTTACAACAGCCATGTATCAGCTGCACCGAACTAATGGCCGGTATGCCTTATGCACGATGTGCATTGGTGTTGGGCAAGGCATTGCACTGATTATTGAACGCGTATAAATATACCCAACTGTGGGTACCATTTGTGTGCCTATCAAATGCAGCATAACGAATTAACCCTGGCTAAACATGGTGAATAAAATGATCACAAACACGACACCCGAAACTGAATTAGAACGACTATTTCAGGCCAAAATTGATGCCGAGCAAAAAATTGAGCCTAAAGATTGGATGCCTGATGCCTATCGTCAAAATTTAATTCGTCAAATGTCACAACATGCACATTCAGAAGTGATTGGTATGCAGCCAGAAGGGAATTGGATTACTCGTGCGCCCTCTTTACGTCGCAAAGCTGTGTTGTTGTCGAAGGTGCAAGATGAAGCGGGTCATGGGTTATACCTATACAGCGCTACCGAAACCTTAGGTATCTCTAGGGCGCAAATGATCGAGGCGTTGCAAACTGGAACAGCTAAATACGCCTCTATCTTTAACTACCCAACCCAAACCTGGGGTGACATGGGCGCCATTGGTTGGTTAGTGGATGGTGCTGCCATATGTAATCAGGTTTCACTGCAGCGTACGTCTTATGGGCCATACGCCAGAAGCATGATTCGTATTTGTAAGGAAGAAAGCTTCCATCAGCGGCAAGGGTATCAAATCATGATTGAGTTGGCTCATGGTACACCTGCTCAAAAAGACATGGCGCAGGATTCCCTTAATCGCTTTTATTGGCCATCACTTATGATGTTTGGTCCCCATGACTCGGAATCAGCCCATTCAGGTCGGTCAATGAAATGGAAAATAAAACGTGAAACGAATGATGACTTGCGCCAAAAGTTCATTGATCAGACGGTTTCACAGATAGACTATTTGGGGCTAGAACATCCAGATAAAGATTTAACATGGAATGAAGGGCGTGGACATTACGACAGTAGTGAGCTTGATTGGGATGAGTTTTATAGCGTCATCAATGGCAATGGCCATTGTAACCGTCAACGGATACAGCATCATGTAAAGGCTCATGAAGACGGGGCTTGGGTGCGCGAAGCTACCGCTGCTTACAATCTAAAAAAACAATTAAAGCTGGCAAAAGATGCGGCTTAATATTTAAGATAATCAAGGACCACGAGACATCATGACTATAGAAAAGCTTGAATTATTTGAAGTGTTCGTTCGCCCAAAGCGTGGACTAGATCACAAACATGTGGGTAGCCTGCACGCCGAAGGTAGGGAGCAGGCGTTAGAATATGCTCGTGATGTTTATACCCGTCGCACTGAAGGTATTAGCATTTGGGTGGTTAAGTCACAAGACATTAGTGCGTCACAAGAAGATGACAATGAATGTTTCTTTGATCCGTCGGATGACAAACCCTACCGGCATGCCACTTATTACCCACTGCCTAAAGAAATCACTACTATGTGAGCGGGAGCCTCGTTATGACGCAATCTACTCAAAATACAGTGGATAGTAAGCAAGACTTAATGAACTATGTTGTGCGCTTGGGGGATGACTCCATCGTGTTAGGGCATCGTATATCAGAATGGGTCAGTGAAGGTCCCTTTCTAGAAGAAGATATCGCACTAGGTAACGTGGCGCTGGACTATATTGGCCGTGCGCGAATGTTTTATGGCTATGCTGCCACCCTAAGTGGTGATGAAAAAACAGAAGATGATTTTGCTTTTTTGCGTGACGAGCGTGAATTTGAAAATTATTTAATTAACGAGTTACCCCGTGGTGACTTTGCTTACACCATTACACGCCAGCTACTGGTTGATTTATATAATAAATACTATTTGCAGGCGCTGACACAATCCACAGACCCTACACTTGTGGCGATCGCACAAAAGGCAGTTAAAGAAACAACGTATCATTGCAGACGTAGCAAATCATGGACCCTCAGGTTAGGTGATGGTACAGAGGAAAGTAAGCGAAGAATGCAATTAGCTATTGATGATATTTGGGGCTACAGTCACGAATTATTTGAATCAGACTTGCTAGAGCAGCGTTTAATTGATGCCGGTATAGCAGTTGATTGTGCTGACTTAAAGCAGCCTTGGCTTGCTGATGTTGAAGCCATTTTTCAACAAGCAGGCCTTAACGTTCCTGAAACAACTTGGGCTGTGCGTGGCGGCCGCAAAGGTTATCATAGTGAGCACTTGGGACACCTGTTAACACAAATGCAGTTCGTCTATCGCTCATTCCCTGGTGCTAAGTGGTAATACGATGACTGCTCTAATACGCTCGTTGATCCCTATGAAGTCAAGCCTTCAATATGAACGTGAAAAATTTCGGAGTAACTCGCAAGTGCCACACTTATGGGCTTTGCTAGATGCAGTGAAAGACCCTGAAATACCTGTTTTGTCTTTGTGGGACATTGGCATACTAAAAGATATTAGCCAACACGGGCAAGGCGTCACTGTAACCATTACACCGACCTATTCAGGCTGTCCAGCCATGGATGTTATTCGTGAAGATATTACTGCTGCCTTACTGAGTGATGGTATTGCCCAAGTGAAAGTTGAACTTGAATTAACCCCGGCTTGGACGACTGATTGGATGACCAGCAAAGGTCGTGAGCAGTTACGTGGTTATGGCATAGCACCGCCAGATGACGTAGTAGACCCTATGCATGGGCATTTGGCGCACGCTGTTGAGTTAACTGAAACTACTCAGGTGCGATGTCCCCATTGTGGTTCCCATGAAACACGTATGGTAAGTGAATTTAGCTCTACGGCTTGTAAAGCGTTATTTCAATGCAATGATTGCAGTGAGCCCTTTGATTTATTCAAACATATTTAGGTAAGATTTGTGTTAGATACTAATTTTTATTCGTTAATAATAGACGACGTTAAACCAGAAACAGAGACTGCTGTTCGGGTGAGTTTTGATGTGCCTAAAGCGTTACAGCGCACCTTTACTTTTAAACCAGGCCAATTTTTAACATTACAAACAGAAATTGAGGGTGAAGCAGTTCGACGGTCCTACTCAATTTGCAGTGGTGTTAATGATGGGCATCTCCGCGTTGGTATCAAGCGGGTAAGGGGTGGACTTTTTTCAAACCATGCCAACGATCAGTTTAAGGTGGGTGACACTATTCAAGTGATGCCACCACAAGGTAATTTTAGTCCACAATTAGATCCCAAACATCAAAAAAATTACATGTGTTTGGCTGTAGGTAGTGGCATTACACCCATTTTGTCAATTATCACCTCGGTCTTAAGCAGCGAACCTAAAAGCAAAGTAACGCTCGTTTATGGCAACAAACGCACAAATACGGTCATGTTTAAAGAAGAGCTTAGTTTCATAAAGAGCCGATATATCAATCGTTTTAAGTGGGTCAACATCATGAGCCAAGAAGACCAAGGTTCTGACGTATTGAAGGGGAAGATCGATAATAAAAAAGGCTATTTATTACAAAAACATAAAATGATTGATATCCTCAATGCTAGCGAAGCGTTTATTTGTGGCCCAGAATCAATGATTTCTGAAGTGTCTCATGGTTTTAGAAACGAAGGCCTTGCCAGCAAACAGATTCACTATGAATTATTTGCAAATTCATCGGCAGATTCTGACCTGATGTTAGAAAAATCAAGATTACGCATACAACAATATGGTGAAGATAAAACCAGTAAAGTGACCATTATTTCTGACGCTCGTTCCATTGATTTTGATTTGGCCACAGTGGGTTCAAATATTTTAGATGCGGGCATGGACAATGGTGTTGAGCTGCCTTATTCCTGTAAAGCAGGCGTGTGTTCTACATGCAAAGCCAAACTAATAAAGGGTAGGGTTGATATGGACATTAGCCATGGGCTTGAGCCACATGAAGTTGAAGCTGGCTATATATTAACCTGTCAGGCACACCCTGTGTCGGACGAGGTGATTGTGAGCTTTGACGATAGATAGGAACAAAGTGACAGATAAAAATAAACGTACTAAAAAGATTCAACAACACATCAAGGACAGCACCATTAGCTGCACATCCATGGTAGTGACTGTATTCGGTGACGTTGTTTCACAGCATGGTAGTTGGGTCTCGTTAGCGAGTCTAATACAGGTGCTAGAACCTTTTGGTTTTAACGAGCGCCAAATCAGAACTTCAGTCTACCGTTTAGTGCAAAATAATTGGCTTCAAGTTAATAAAGTGGGTCGGTGCAGTTACTATTGCTTTACCGACACAGCGACTGGCCATTATGAAAAAGCAGCTCGGCGTATTTACGCTGTAAATCAGCCAGAGTGGGACAATAATTGGACTTTGGTCTTGCCCGTATCTGTACCAGATATGAAACTTGAAGAATTTAGAAAAAGCCTTATATGGCAAGGCTTTAATACCGTAACGAGTGGGCTTTATGCCCACCCTTCATCAGAACGCTCTTCACTAGATGAATTAATTCATGAGTTAGGTATCGTCAATGATCTTGTGGTATTCAGTGCATCAACGTCAGATTTAAACTCTCAGGGTGTGCTTAAAGATTTAATAAAAAACCGATGGAAACTGTCTGAGTTAGAAACCTACTACAAGGATTTTCTCTTTTTTTATCGGCCGATCTGTCAAAAAATATTTTTAACTTTGCCTGACCCAGGTGAGTGTTTGCTATTACGTCAGGCAATGATCCACGATTACCGTCGTATTTTACTGCGTGACCCCGATTTCCCTGCTGCAATGTTACCGCCAGGGTGGGTGGGCCACGAAGCCCAAGATCTGGTTAAGCGAGCTTATAAAGTGCTGGCAGAGTCTTCAACTTATTATATTAGTCAAAAAATGAAAAACGCCCAGGGACCAATGCCAGAACCCAATAAACGTTTCTTCACACGCTTTGGTGGTTTAAAACCACACCAGGACTATTAGCTGGCGCTATAATTACGCTACATGCATCTCTATATTGAACATCTAGGATTAACTACAGTGAACCCTTCTCAAAGTAATAAAATTGCCCCAGTAACGTTATTAAACCGTGGTTCAATTGCCGTTATATCCATTGAAAATGCGCCAGTTAACGCGTTGTCTCACGCAGTGCGGGAGGGCATAGTTAGTTGTCTCAAAGCGGCTGAGAAAGATAATGGTGTTAAGGCGATTGTTGTCAGCTGCGTTGGCAGTACATTTATCGCTGGTGCAGATATCTCTGAATTCGGTCAACCTGCCCTAGAGCCCCATTTACCAGATGTGTTGGCGCAATTAGATCGATGTAGCAAACCTATTATTGCTGCATTATTTGGCACGGTCTTAGGTGGAGGCTTCGAAGTGGCGCTGTCTTGTCATTATCGAGTGGCACTCACGCATACTAAACTGGGTTTGCCCGAGGTAACCTTAGGCCTTATTCCAGGTGCAGGTGGCACACAGTTACTGCCGCGGTTGGCTGGCCTGGAAATGGCTTTGGAGATGATTACTTTAGGTAAGCCTCATACCGCTAAAAAACTGTTTGATCACGGTGTTATTGATCTATTGGTTGAAGAAGACTCATCTTTGGCAGAGGGCTCTTTGTTAAAGCAGGCTATTTTGTTTGCCTACACAATATTAGACACAGGCCAAGGTGTTCGGCGTGTCTCTCAAATGAACATTGAGACGAGCGATTCACATGTTGAACTGTTTGACCAGTGGCGTAAAAAAATAGCCAAAAAGGCCCGCGGACAAAAGGCGCCACAATGTGCTATTGATGCGATTGAAAATGCAGTCTTGTTACCTTTTGAAGAGGGCAAAAAGTGCGAACGTGACCTCTTTATAAAATGTCGTGATTCATCCCAATCTACTGCCATGCGGCATGCTTTTTTTGCTGAGCGACGAGCAGCTAAATTACCTGAATGCTATGACAAAACCCAAAATACACCCTTGTTGCCTATTAAACAGGTTGCCGTAATTGGTGCTGGCACTATGGGCGGTGGCATTGCGATGTGTTTTGCCAATGTGGGCCTAAGTGTTAAATTGCTAGAAATGAGTGAAGATAATCTAGCGCGAGGATTATTAGCCATCCGTACGCGTTTTGACCAAGCGCTGAGTCGTGGGTTAATTAATGAGGTGCAACTTGAGCAGCGCATGAGCTTAATTGTAGGTACATGTGATTATGAAGATTTGGCTGATGTGGATTTGGTTGTTGAAGCTGCTTTTGAAACCATGGCAGTTAAACAACAAATATTTTCCACCTTAGATCAAGTGTGCAAAGTGGACGCTATTTTAGCAACCAACACGTCTTATTTGGATATTAATGAAATAGCCCAATCAACCTCTCGCTCACACAAAGTATTGGGTATGCATTTTTTTACCCCAGCCAATATTATGAAACTATTGGAAGTGGTTTGTGCCGATGATACGGACGAACAAACCCTTAAAACCGTGATGGCGTTGGGTAAGAAATTAGGTAAGGTTTCGGTCGCTGTAGGCGTATGTTATGGATTTGTAGGCAACAGGATGTACTCGTGTTATGGGCGCGAAGCGAATATGTTGTTATTGGAAGGTGCAAGCCCAGATCAGATTGATACGGCTATGAGAAACTGGGGTATGGCTATGGGGCCTTTGGCAGTTAACGACATGTCTGGTATCGACATTGCGTATAAAGCGCGCCAAGAGAATGCGATATTGAAGCAAGACCCCCTCTACTTTCGTGCCTCTGACCTCATGGTTGAAGCAGGTCGTTTAGGACAGAAAACAGGAATGGGTTTTTATCGCTATGATAGTGACACGAAGAAACCACAGATTGACGAAAGTGTATTGGTTGTTTTTGCCAAGGAGGCTCTCAAGTTAGGAGTACTTCAGCGTCACAATATTTCTCAAGAAGAAATACAAAATCGCTTGGTGTTTGCTTTAATTAATGAAGGTGCTCGTATTTTGTCAGAAGGCATTGCCACAAGAGCCAGCGATATTGACGCCATTTGGCTAAATGGTTATGGTTTTCCTCGCCACCTAGGAGGCCCTATGTGCTACGCCGATGAAGTAGGCATAGATAAGGTGGTTGCAGGTATTAAAGTGTATCAGGAGCAAGGTAATGGCCTTTACTGGCACACCGCTGAATTGCTTGAGCGGCTTATAATAAGCAGAGGCAAGTTGTCACAACAATAATGTGACCTGTGGTGAGTCTGTACGCAAAGACGGTCATAAATTATGGTCGTAAATAACAGACATAAAAAAACCACAACTAAGTGGCTTAATTAGAATGGCTCCTCGAGCTGGACTCGAACCAGCGACCAATAGATTAACAGTCTACTGCTCTACCAACTGAGCTATCGAGGAATCATAAGGTTTCGCGTTGAGGTTGGCTCCTCGAGCTGGACTCGAACCAGCGACCAATAGATTAACAGTCTACTGCTCTACCAACTGAGCTATCGAGGAATTGCTCAATGCGAGGCGCGAATATTAATGATCTATTGGTCTTGAGTCAAGTCTAAAAAACCACTTTATATGAATAGCTTAAACCTTTTTATAAGGTTGTAGCTGAGCGTTACATTTTTTACCACCTGCGACTCCTGACGAGGGGTAAACAAATACAGGATGGCATTGCTTGTTGCCAAAATCCCAACTGTCAAAAATCTAGTTTTAATATAAATGCATTTAAAAAACGTCAAAATGGTTCAGGCGTTATGTTGATATTATTTTCAACGCCGGTGAAATAACTTCCGTGTTATGATGAATAAATGTTTCAACCCAAGGGAATAACTGTGGATGCTACGGCCAATAAATTACTCGAAATGGTGTTAACACCATTAAATGTCAGCCATCATCAGCTCGTTAATGACAGTCAAAAACACAGTGGCTCAGCCACTGACAGTCACTACAATTTGGTATTGGTGTCTGATGACTTTGCTGGCATTGGTCCGGTGAAACGTCACCAACAAGTTTACGCATTGGTTGGTGAGTTAATGAATAACCCTATTCATGCCTTGGCACTTCACTGCTATACCGCTGACCAGTGGCAGGCTAAGCAAGAAAAGATGCCTGCAACGGCCCCCTGTATGGGTGGCAGCAAAGTTAGTTAATTATTGAACGGTCATAACAAAGCCCCAAAGGCTGAGTCTTTGGGGCTTTGTTTGTACAAGGTGTACAGCGTGGTTTAGAAGTCGCCTGTGCCTGCAAGCTCTTCCCTACGCTTGGCCATAAAGTCTTGTAAGCCGTCGTCAATACCTTGATCCAAAGGCGGTGCTTGGTATTCATTAAGCATTTTCTTCCAAAGCCCATTGGCCCGCACTAGCATGTCTTTGCTACCGTCTTCTTCCCACTGCTCAAAACTGTTGTTGTCTGTAAGGTTAGACATGTAAAACGCTTCTTTAAAGTTAGCTTGAGTATGGGCACACCCTAAAAAGTGGTTTCCTGGGCCTACTTCACGAATTGCATCTAGTGCTTGACCGTTTTCTGAAAGGTCTATGCCCTTGCAGAAGGTATGAGCCATGCCAAGCTGATCCAAGTCCATGACAAACTTTTCATAACCCATGGACAAACCGCCTTCTAACCAGCCGGCAGAATGTAATGCAAAGTTAACGCCAGCCATAATGGTAGGCATTAATGTGTTGGCGCTTTCATATGCAGCTTGGGCGTCAGCAATTTTAGAACCAGGCAATGAACCACCACTACGAAATGGAATACCTAAACGACGGGCTAGTTGTGCAGCACCATAAAGCACTAAAGCAGGTTCAGGTGTACCAAAGGTAGGTGCACCAGATTGCATGGAGATGGAGCTTGCAAAGGTGCCAAAGATACATGGTGTGCCAGGGCGGTATAACTGAATGAAGGTGATACCAGCCAATACCTCTGCAAGAATTTGTGCCAAGGTGCCCGCAATAGTTACAGGAGACATAGCGCCAGACAAGATAAACGGCGTGACTACACACGCTTGATTGTTCTCAGCATAAACTTTAGCCGCACCCAACATGGTGTCGTCAAAGGTCATCGGCGAGTTAGCGTTAATTAAGCTGGTGGTGACGGTATTGTTCTTAACAAAGTCTTCGCCAAATACAATCTTGGCCATGTCCACAGTGTCTTGAGCGCGAGAAGGTGCAGTTACAGAACCCATGAAGGCTTTGTCGCTATACTTAATGTGGCTGTAGAGCATATCTAAGTGACGCGTCGTTACTGGTACGTCTACTGGTTCGCATACGGTACCACCAGAGTGGTGCATGTAAGGCGACATGTAGGCTAACTTAACGAAGTTCTGGAAATCGTTAATAGTGGCGTAACGACGGCCGTTGTCTAAGTCACGTACAAATGGACAACCATAACCGGGAGCGAATACGGTGTTCTTGCCGCCAATCTCTACGCTACGATCGCTGTTACGTGCGTGCTGAGTGTAGGTAGATGGAGCCGACGCTTGAATGATCTGGCGACACATGCCTTTAGGAAAACGTACACGTTCGCCTTCTACACTAGCGCCAGCAGCTTTAAGTACTTCCAACGCTTCTGGGTCGTCACGGAATTCAATACCAATCTCTTCAAGAATAGTATCAGCATTACGTTCGATAAGTTCTAGGCCAGCTTCATCTAATACTTCAAATGGATTGAGTTGGCGGGTAATAAAGGCGGGTGCTTGTACAGTTTCACTGGCGCGTGATGCTTGACGTGCGCTACGACCACCACCGCTTTTGCGGCGTCCACGGACTTCACTCATGGAAATAATCCTCAATAAAATGGAACGAGTTTAATATGGGCCAAATTTTGCAGTTCTTGAGGTTTCTATGCTGACTAAGTGGCGACTGCTTGTTGTGTCTAAGCGCCACTTTTATGAAACGTAAGCGTTGGGCACAAAAGTTGAGTATAAACATGAATCATATTCATAGTAATTTGAGAAAAACTCAACTTGAATAGTGAGTGTAAACGCCCCTAAAGCTAGCTAACAAGCACCTAGATAGGTAGCATAACGTCATTATTCGTATTTTTTGAGAATCAGTTATGACCGCTAATCTACTTCAAGATTTATTAGCAGAGCGTGGTGTTTTACTTGCAGATGGTGCTACTGGCACCAATTTATTTGCCATGGGATTAGAAACAGGTGACGCACCTGAATTATGGAATGTGGATCACCCAGATCGTATTGCTGCTAACTATCAAAGTTTTGTAGATGCAGGTTCAGACCTTATCTTAACTAATACTTTTGGTGGCACCCATTACCGCTTAAAGCTGCATGATGCTGCAGACCGAGTGCACGAGTTAAATGTTGCTGGTGTTAAAATAGGCTGCGAAGTTGCAGCTAAAGCAGGCCGCCCTGTGATTATTGCTGGTTCCATTGGTCCAACGGGTGAAATACCAGAACCCATGGGTAGCTTAAGCCATGCTGATGCTGTTGCCGCATTTGCAGAACAAGCTCAGGCACTAAAGGATGGTGGTGCAGACGTATTGTGGGTAGAGACCATGTCTTCAACGCAAGAATCTGAGGCGGCTATAGAAGGTGCAAACCAAACTGGATTACCGGTCATTTGTAGTTACAGTTTTGATACCAATGGCCGTTCTATGATGGGAGTTACGCCTGCCGACATGGTGCAGTCGTGCGCCCACGAAGATCATACTTCATATGCTTGTGGTTCTAATTGTGGTGTGGGTGCTTCTGAATTAGTGATGGCTATCCGCAATATGCGTAATGCGCCAGGTGGTGATAAAGCCATTTTGGTAGCTAAAGCGAATTGTGGCATTCCCGAATATGTGAATGGCGCCATTCATTACAATGGTACACCAGAAATTATGGCCCGCTACGCCACCATGGCTATGGATTCCGGTGCAGACATTATTGGTGGGTGTTGTGGTACGTCTCCAGAGCATGTTGCTGCCATGCGCAAAGCGTTAGACGGTCATACTAAAGGTGAAGCACCAACTGTGGAGGAAATTGAAGCGGCATTAGGTGAGATTTCTAAAGGCGGCAAGGCACAGTTTGGCGGCGACTTGACTGTGGCAGGTGGTGCTGCTGAAGGGGCTGCCATAAATCGACGATCACGCCGCCGTTAGTTGAGCGTCATCCCCAGCAGAGTTGCTATTTTCTTTTTAAACCAATACCTTTGCCAGCACTGTCTGGCCAAGGTAGCTGTGACTGTTCAGCTTCAAGAATGGTAATGCTTTGCACCATCATATCGCTAAAGTTGGTTACCTTTTTTGCCAGCAAGTTGTAGCATAAAAACAACATTTCTACTGTCGCTAGCAGTTCATTCTGGTCATTAAACATGCGGTGGAAAATACGCATGCGTTTGTTGTCTGTCTCAAGTATCTGTGTGGTGATAGTTACCGTTTCTCCCAAACCAATTTCTTGCACGTACGCCAAGTGGGTCTCTACTGTGAACAGGGTTTCACCTGTATTTTGGATATGCTCCAAAGTTAAACCCAAGTGGTTTTGCAATGCGTCGGAAGCTTTGGTGAAGATGACAAGGTAATTGGCATCGTTAAGGTGACCGTTATAATCAATCCATTCTTTTATCACTGGCGTTTGTAAGGTTTGTAGGGCGCTGGGCATATTTTTTTCCGTAATAGGTGGGGCAGATTACAATGCATAGATTAGACGTTGCAAGGGCCTTAAAGAATGATTAATATCACATTATTATTACACATTAACGACTTGCTCTCTATGTTTACAGCTAAAGCGATCACTAAGACTATTAACGTGGTTTTTTACCTGGTGCCAGAGTTTTCCATGATTGGGTTTTCTGCCTTGGTAGACCCTTTGCGTCAGGCTAATAATGTGTCTGGTGAAACCTTCTATCGTTGGCAGGTAGTGAGTGCTACGGGTGAGGCGGTAGTCGCAAGTAACGGTATGAGTTTGATTGCTGATTGCGCTATAGGCCAAGAAGCAACGCCAGACATGCTTATTATCTGTGCTGGTTTTAACCCAGAAAAAGACCAATGTAAAAGGTTACAAACGTGGCTGCAGCAGCATAGCCGGCGTGGCGTTTGGTTAGGTAGCCAAGATACAGGCAGCTATCTGTTGGCTAAAAGCGGTTTGCTTAATGATCACCGAGCCACCATTCACTGGGAAAATCTTATGGCCTTTAAAGAGGTGTTTCGACGTGTGGAAGTGGTGGACGAGCTTTATGAAATCGATGGTCGTCGCTTTACCTGCTCAGGTGGTTTAGCAGGCTTGGATATGATGTTGTATTTAATTCAGTGCCAGCGTGGTCACGAGCTATCTTTGTCTGTATCTGACGAACTAATTTATAGTCATATGCGTGAGGGTAAAGCGCCTCAACGTATGAGTAGCGCCTTAAGGTTGGGTACTAATAATCGTAAATTGCTTACGGTCATTGGTGCTATGGAAGATCATTTAGAAGAGCCCCTGAGTATTCCAACTTTGGCGGCCATGGTGAACGTTTCTGAACGTGAGTTAGAGCGATTATTTAGTAGGCATTTACAGCAATCACCGGGCCGCTATTATCGGGCTAAACGTTTACAAAGGGCCAGGGCATTACTTCAACAAACCGACAGACAAGTGGTAGATATTGCTATGGCTAGTGGTTTTGGTTCGGCAGCACACTTTTCTCGTGCCTATAGGCAGTTTTTTAGTGTGGCGCCAAGCCAAGATAGGCAACCACAACTACGTCGAGCCTAGGTTGGCTAGCTTTATCGACCTTGCCAATGGGGTTCTCGCTTTTCCGCAAAGGCGTTAGGGCCTTCACTAGCATCTTCTGAATGTAACATTTTTTGATAGGCCGGTACTTCTTTACGCATGTGAGTATAAGCTTGCTCTAACTCCATACCTTGGGTAGCGCGAGTAATGGCTTTTATGGAGGCTAAAGACAAGGGGGCAGATTGGGCAATTTCTTGGGCCCAAGCTAAGGCTTGTTCTATAAGCACTTCACCCTCGCAATGACGATTAATGAGACCAAAATGAATGGCTTCTTCCACGGCCATACGGCGGCCAGACATCAACATGTCCATGGCTACTGCTTCTGGTAGGCGACGCGGTAATCTAAGTACGCCACCACTGTCTGGTATGATGCCCAAGGTAGCTTCTGGTAAAAAGAACTGCGCGTGGTTAGCAGCGATGATTAAGTCAGCAGCCAATGCCAGTTCAAACCCACCGCCAGCGGCATAGCCATTTACCGCAGCGATAACGGGTTTATCTAAGTTCCACAATTCTGTAATTCCCGCAAAACCGCCACGACCAAAATCGGCATCAACAGCTTCGCCTTCAGCGGCAGCTTTTAAATCCCAACCAGCACTAAAAAAACGCTCGCCACTGCCGGTGATAATAGCGACACGTAAGCTAGGATCATTTGCAAAGTCAATGAAAGTTTCGCCCATAGCATGGGACGTGGGAGCGTCTATCGCGTTGGCTTTTGGGCGGTTTAGGGTGACGAGTAAGACGGCGCCATGGCGCTCACAAATAATTGAATCGGTCATGATTTTTTTTGGCCTAATTGGATAAGGGCATCAACTGCCACTGCGCCCTGTTTTAGTGCGAGTAGGGGGTTGATGTCGAGTTCATATACGGGGTGTTGCTGGCTATAGTTTAGCACTGCCATTACTGCATCAACTATAGCGTCCATGTCGGCAGGAGCTTGGCCTCGGTAACCCGCTAGTAGGGGCGCACACTTTAGGTTAGTTAACGCCTGCATAACCTCGTTCTTGTTGGTGGGAAGTAGCAAGCTTTGGGCATCTTGCAGTATTTCTACCAAAATTCCACCTGCGCCTAACACCAAATATTGACCAAATAGTGGGTCTGTATTGATGCCAATGATCAACTCTGCTAACACATCTTGCATCATTTGCTCAGCCAATAGGGTATCGCTTAGGGCAAATAATACGGTTGCGGCCTGCTCTACTTGAGTTTGATTTTTAAGGTTGAGCTTAACAGCGCCTAATTCGGTCTTGTGGGCTAGGTTTGCCCCCACGGCTTTTAAAGTGACCGGGTAGCCAAGGTCGGTTACAGCTTTAAGTACTTGCTCTAAACTAGAGACTGTTTGACCTTTCGGTATAGATAGCCCATGTTGCTTTAATGCCTGTTTGCTCTGTGCTTCAGAAAGCGGCGGCATATCGTCGTTACAGGGAACGTTAATGTTACGAATTTGTAGCGCTTCCGGTATGGGCGCAGCAAAGGCTTGGCCAATGGTATACGCATGGTTTAGGGCCGTTAGGCATTGTTCCATGCCAATCATGGGGGCCATGCCTTTTTTTATGCAGGCGTCAATGGCGTGGGGCGGCATACATTCAGACATGGAAGCCAATACAATAGCTTTATGGTTGCCTGCTTGGGCTGCGTCTGCCAGTGCCAGCAGCGCGGTATCCCATTCTTCTGGGTCAGCAGTAGCGTTGTTGGGCCAATCTAGTACCAATAGGGTGGCACTGAAATTAGCTGCCATATGGGCCCCGAAAGTAGCGGCCATTTGTTGACGTTTATTCCAAATGTAAGTTTGGTAATCTAGTGGATTATCCACCTGTTCGCCGTTGGAAAAGGTGGCTAGAGTGGCCTGCTTTTGGGCTGATGTTATCGCTCCGTAGACAATATCACGGCCATCAATGAGGTCTGCCATCATGCCGGCTTCGCCACCTGAGCAGCTCATGGAAGCAATGTTTTTGTGGGTCAGCGGCCCCAACAGGGATAACAGTTTTAAGGTCTCTAAAAATTCGGGTACGGTGTTAACTCGGGCGATTCCTAGGCGGGCAAATAAAGCGTCAAAAAGGCTGTCTGCACCCGTTAACGAACTGGTATGGGATAGGGCTATTTTGGCGGCAGCTGCGGTGCGTCCAGTTTTAATGGCAACTATAGGTATTTTGCGAGATAAAGCACGCCGTGCTGCGGTATCAAAGGCTGCCAAGTCTGCAATACCTTCAATGTGTAAACCAATAGCTGTTACCCGTGGGTCATCCAGCATGGAGTCTATTACCGTAGCAATATCCACTTGGGCTTGGTTGCCCATAGTAAACATATAGGCAATGGGTAGGCCAATTTTTTGCATGGTCATATTGAGACCAATATTGCCACTTTGGGTAATGATACCTACGCCTTTGTCTACTGGCTGGCAGCCATGTTGATCAGGCCATAAAACAGCTTTATCTAAGGCATTAATAACGCCATAACAGTTAGGGCCAATAATGGGCATGTCGCCTGCGGCTTCTATTAACCGTTGTTGACGCTCTATACCCAAGGTTTGTAACTCGTCACCTAGTTCACTAAACCCAGAGGCATAAAGCAGGGCGCCACCGGCGCCCATGTTATTAAGCTGGGCTACAGTTTCTATAGCACTTTCGGCATTTACTGCAACATAGGCAGCGTCTGGCGCCTGGGGCAAATCTGCAGTCGATTTTAGGCATTTGATACCCATGAGTTGATCACGCTTAGGGTGCACAGACCAGATAGGGCCAGTAAAGCCCATGGCTAGGCTTTCACGGATAGCGAAATCAGCACCACGACTGCCAAATACGGCGATGGATTTTGGCGCTAACAAACGCCGTAATCGTTGTTTATTAATCATTCTAAGTTAGACGCCCAGTTTATGATAAGTAGCTATGCTT
>Ga0115003_10000750_pt1 | contig 28752 bp, 33 predicted proteins | sample ArcticOcean_MG_C_7_FD_88736 | JGI IMG/M metagenome (GOLD analysis project Ga0115003, IMG submission 88736) | Marine microbial communities from western Arctic Ocean - ArcticOcean_MG_CB11_88 | ecosystem: Environmental > Aquatic > Marine > Oceanic | place: Arctic Ocean: Canada Basin | collected... | reverse complement strand
GGAAATGGAAATGGAAATGGAAATGAAAAAAACACCTCCACAAACGCGTACCACAAAACGTTACGAAGCTTGACACAAAAAACCCTAGTGGTGGGCATCACCAGCGACTTTTTATATCCAACGCACCTGCAACAGGAAATGGCGGACAACATGCCGCGCGCTACGATGTTTGTCATCGACTCGAAACATGGTACGGAACTTTCCCACCCAACACGTTCCGCCTTCGTGATTGCGCATACTCGTCCTTTCCGAAAGGACGGTCGTTACGACCAGAAGGGCGCATTACCTCGGACTGTTACTCTTCCCTGTTTACGTAATACCAATCCCGGATATACACGTCACGACCGACTGACACTTTTCGTGTACCAATCAGGACACGACGCTTTTCTGATTGAAATCGCGGCGCTGAACAAACGCGCCGCCGCGTTTCGAGGGGATGAGGGTAAGAGTACGTGTTGTATTTCCCAAATCCCTCTGACTGTGTTCCCACACAAGACTGACACTTTCTTTTATTTATCTCAGTTCTTGACAAAAATATTCCCTACCCGCCGGACGCCGCTGACTCGGTGTACGGTACGGTTGACCAAAACTTCATCGAGGCGGTACGGGCTGCTTTAGGAAGTGGCTCTGAAAGTGGCTCTGAAACAACGACACAAACGACGACACACACATTGGGTGATACCGATCGAGTGCTAACGTCGCGTTTGGCGAGGCTTCCGTACGCCGCCGACGCGGGGCACCAGCCGCCGCGGGTTCCCGATTTGGTGGTGCTTCCCGATTCCACGGCGCAAGTCGCGTCCGTCGTCAAGTTGTGCTTCAAACACAAAATACCAATCACCACTCGAGGCGCGGGGACCGGTTTGGAAGGCGGCGCCGTGGCGTACTCGGGGGGCGTGGTGTGTGACACGAAGAACTTAACACAGATGACGTATAACTCTGGCGAAAAAACCGCCACGGTCGGCGCCGGAGTGCTGAAAAACCAACTCGACAAGGTACGTATTACCAATCACCACGCTCCGCCTGCCTGATTGCCCATACGCGTCCTGCGAAGGGACTATTACCTCTGACTGTTTACTCATACACATTACGAGAGACTGACACTTTCGGTTTCGTCGTGCCAGTTCCTCACCCCGTTCGGGGTTTTGTTCGGCCCCGACCCGTCCAGCAATCCGTCGATTGGTGCGTATTTCCCACCCACCACATTCCACTGACTGATTGCCCATACAAGACTGACATTTATTTTTACACTCTCAGGCGGCATGGCGTCCACCGGGGGTAGTGGCATGAGTACGCTTCGGTATGGAACTTCCAAGGAAAATATCGTCAGCATGCGGGTGGTGACTTGCGAGGGACGGGTGTTACGCACACGGCGGAACACGCGAAAAAACGCGACGGGGTACGAACTAAATGCGCTGTACATCGGCGCGGAAGGCACCCTCGGGGTTATCACCGAACTCACCGTGCGAACGTTCCCGCGACCGAAGCGAAGGATAGGCGCGGTGGTTACGTTCGCGGACGTGAAATCCGCCTCGGAAGTCGTGGTAGAAGCTACGTCAAAGAACCTATGCTCGCTGCTGCGGTGCGAGCTCCTGAACGACGAAGGCGTGCGGTGCACGAACGCGGTTTTCAAAACGAACTTGAAAGAAACCACCACCCTTTTTCTCGAGTTCATCTCCGCGAAGGGAATCGACGATAACACGCCTGATTTGGACTGGGCTCAAATGGAACAAATATGCCACGCCCACGGCTCCACATCAACACAGTTCGCCCCGGATGCGGAAGCTTTAGACGCCCTGTGGGACGCGCGCCGCGGGTGTTACCTCGCGGCGCTGAAATACCGAGGCGTCGTGGACGGGTCGATGAGAAAAGGTACGTATCGCACTTACCAAATCCCGCCGACTGTTTGACCGTACAAGACTGACACTTTCTTTTATTTTTCTCAGAAAAAGTCTACGTCGGCGACGTTTGCGTTCCGGTTTCTAAATTAGCGCAGTGCGCATCCGAAACCGAGGCTGTTTTCAAAAAGCACGGCTTCCCGTGCGTGATGTGCGCGCACATCGCGGACGGGAACTTCCACTGCCTGGTTCCGTTTGGGGATGACGAGGTTGAGAAGTTGGAGGCGCTTAACGATTTAGTGGTCGACAAGGCGTTATCTTTGGGCGGCGTCGCGTCTGGGGAGCACGGCGTGGGGTAAGTATTTCCCAATCACCACATTCCGCCTCCCTGATTGCCCATACGAGACTGACACTTTTTTATCTCTCAGGGTGGGGAAGATGAAACACCTAATAAAGGAACACGGACCGGTGCACATGGATACGCAGCGGAGGATAAAACACGCCCTGGATCCGCGAAACATCATGAACCCGGGGAAGGTTTTGGCGCACAAACCGTCGGAGGAGGAAATCAAAGCGAGGCACGTCGCGCGGGGAGGGGCGAGGGCGAGCAAGCTGTGACGCCGTTTTGGCCTGTTTTTTTATTTTTAAAGCATCCTAGCGGTTGAAGTTGAATTACTAGGCCTTCCAAGACGTCTCTTTGCAAGTCTTTTACACGCTACACACCCAACTAAAGTCTTTTACCTTCGTACAAGCTCCACACCCCACTATCCCTTTTAATATAAACCCTCCTTCCGTCGTTTCGTGTTACTTGTTAGACCTGTAATAGCCTTGAATCGTGAACGGCTCTTGCTTGATCTCGGGCTCTTGTTTGATCTCGGGCGAACTCTCCCGCGCAGCGCGCGCTGACTTACACGCCGCGCAGTTGCCTTTCACCTTGCCGTGGGGGCATGGGGTGCACACTGCGCAGCTGCTTTTCCGCTTGCCGTGCGGACAGGGGTTGCATTTCGCGCACTGCCGTTTTGCCCTCCCGTGTGGGCAGGGGTTGTACGCCAGGCAGTTGCCTTTCAGCTTGCCGTGAGGGCAAGAGCTGCACTCCACGCAGCTGCTTTTCAACTTGCCGTGAGGGCAGGGGATGCATACCGTACAGCTGTCCTTCCGCTTGCCATGAGGGCAGGGGTTGCACGCCGCGCAGTATTGTTTCAGCTTGCCATGGGGGCAGGGGCTGCACGCCACGCAGCTGTATTTCAGCTTCCCGTGAGGGCAGGGGTTGCACAACGCGCAGCTGCCTTTCACCTTCCCGTGCGGATAGGGGTTGCAGTCCACGCAGTAGTATTTCAGCTTGCCGTGCGGACACGGGTTGCACTCCACGCAGAGTCTTTTCACCCTGCCGTGAGAGCATCGCTTTGCAACCATTCTCTTCGCGCGATGTCACTTCGCACTCCTCCGCGCACTGCCTTCACGCACACCGCGCGCCACGACGTGTACAAAAGTTCTCTAGGAAAACACAAAGTCGGTGGCTTGTGACAGGATTTGACACGTCCAAAGATATTTTCGAGGCCCCGAATCGTCGGGCGTGCACTCGCTCGCGCACCGACGACACGACATGCTTCGGCGAACCTCCCGCGCGCTCGTGAGTGCCGCCGGGCGCGCCACGGGCGCCCCCTCGACGGGTTCCTTGAGTAATAACTCGAGCGCGGCGTGCGCTTCGCAGTGGGTACAAAATCGAACCATCGGCAAAGTGGGCGTCCCCGAGAACTACGGCCAGATCGACGGCGTGGGGACTTCGTTCCTGGGGACGCCGGTGAACCACCGAGAGGTACGGAGAGGTTTGTTTGTTTCTTTCATACGGCCGAATGAGGGAAAGGAAACGGGCACGGAAACACGTCCATACCACGTCCAGAGGAAACAACGTGACCCTCGATGTCAAGTCGAATGGCGAGCCGACGTCATCCCGAATCTGGGTTTGCCGAAACCAAAGCGACTCGAGTCACGCATTGACGGCGATTACCTCACCCGTAGACGCGACTCGAGTCGCTGAATGTTGAACCCTGAACCCTAACCTACAAACCCTACCCCCAAACCCTAACCCAAACCCTAACAGCTCCTCGCGAAGCGCCCCATCTCCCCCGACGTGTTCGACGTGGACGGCACTTCGCACTACAAATTCCCAGCCGTGGCGCTTTCCAGCATCACGAACCGCGTGACCGGGGTTTTTTTATCGGGCGCCGTGGGTTTCGGCGGCGCCGTCTCCGCGCTGGGGGGGCCGGAAGCCCTGCCTGTTTTCGTAGAGCTTTTTAAGAGCACGGTGCCTATTTTGGTGTTCCCCACGAAACTGGTGTTATCCTTTCCCTTCGTGTACCACACCCTGGGCGGGTTTCGGCACATCTACTGGGACAAAACCACGAACGGGATCGACAATCAATCGGCGAAGCAATCATCCCTGGCGCTGTTCGCAGCGTCGGGGGTTGGGGCGGCAGCGCTGGCGGGGTATTCGTTTTAGAGTCACTGGCTGGCTTTGTAATTGAAATAAATGGTGTGTGTCTCCACCTGCTTCTTCACACAGCTTACTAGTATCGTTACTGTGTTAGTCGGTATCTTTCGCTCTTCAACGCGCGCTGTTGTTACTTTTTCGTTCCTCGTCTGGAAAAAAATGCGCAAAATTCTGATTCTCGTCAACCAGTGAGAACCCGCGCATCATGGCTCATCGCGGTTTGGTGTGTCCGTACCTCTCGCTCGCGAACTCTGGTGTCGCACCCGCGCGGCGCGTGGTGCCCCGGCGCGCGGGCTCATCGCGTGCGTGGACGCGCACGGCGGCGACGGGCGAGACCGATCCTGGTGTGGATGGTGCAGATACTAAAACTAAAAGAAAAAACCCATGGGCGCTGATGGGTCGGTCCGTGCACGAGCGCCACGTTCCGCTTTCCCTGGAACAAGAGGACACGCTCGCGCTCACGGCGGTGGCAGATGAGTCCGGCGTTGATATGCAGTCCTTGCGATCCAACCTGACTCGTTTGGAACAGCTGTGTCCCCCCCTGGTCACTCGGCGCAAACGAGGCGAGGTGAAACCCGCGCAGCTCGTGCGCCTCGCCTTGGACCTGGACAAAGTCACGTCGTCCATGATGAGGTTGAAGTTGCTTTTGCCGAATACAGACGTGGCGGAGATGTGCGCGCGACGGCCTGCTTTGTTCGAACGGGGCGCCGTGGACCGCGCCATCGAGGTCGCGGAGACGGTCAGGAGGGACTACCCGGAGAGAACCACATCTTCATCTTCCTCCGAAACCGAACCCGAGTCGGTACCCGAAACAAACGTGACGCTCGCGAACGCGTTGCTCGCGTCCGTTCCCGATATCCTTTTGGTACCGACTGATCAGGAACTGGGTGGCATTGTTATGCGTGCCAACGCGCTTCGGGAAATGCTTCCAGGTGCTGACATCGCCGCGCTTTGCGGCAGAGCGCCCAACTTTCTCCTCACGAACGACGCCGGGCAAAAACAAGCGCGGGGCGGACACGCCGCCGGGTTGGAGGCGGGGCGGAGCTACGAACCGGGCGTGCCGAAACGAAAGAAAAAGAATGACAAGGCTACGCTCACGGATACCGGTCAGGGACTCGACACGGATACGTCTCAGGGACTCGAAGCATTCGAAGACGTTGATTCTAAACAGTGGTTGTCCACTTGGCACGTCGCGACGTCCGTTTCCGAAATGCGAAACCGAATGCCGAAAGAATGCGACGTCGACCGAATGCTCACCGATTTCCCCAACATTCTAGCCATGGACGTCCCGGCGTTGTTCGAGGATTTATCGAGGGTGTACCCTACACAAAACCCAGGAGACGTGCTGCGACGAGACCCGCGAATCGCGTATCAGGTGCGTACGCGACCCCAAAGTTTTTAAAAGTTTTTTTCTCTTGCAATGGTTTCATCGAGAGGAGTTTTTCCAAACGCTCACCCGTTGGATCTCGGTTCTTCGTCCACGTAAAATGCGTATCGCAGTTTGAAAAGAACACCCCTTCCGCGTGGCCTTTGCGATGAAACGTAAAGGGTTTGAGTTGCAATAGGCGTAGGCTGATCCCGTACACCGCATTGAGACGCGCACGCTGACCTCGCCTCTTTGTTCGTTGCTCTTTTCGATCCCGTAGTTCGAGAGGAACACCGCGGCTGCCGCGCCAATGGGTCCCGCCGCGAACGAGACGCAGGCGTTCGAGACAAACTCTGGGTTGATGACCATGCAGGCGCTCAATGAATTGGGCGCGGAGAAGAGGAAAGCACGACGGAAAGAGGGAAGCGAGTGACGTTCGAGCAGTCGAGTTGAAATAAGAAACTTCCTGTCTTTTGAAATTGGGACTTGTCCGACGACTTTTCTGCCAAACGGGGACTTGGCCGCGCCACTTCCGATCGCGCCCCGCTAGGCAGACGCCCGTGTTGCGATCCGAACGCGCGTGTTGATCCCAGAACGTCATGTGTGCGGATCCCGATGCTCTGGTGAGCACAAGCAACGCGGGCGATGCGGCTCGCCAAAGCGCGGTGCCCGCGCTTCCGGTGGGTCCCGAACTCCCGGGGCTTCCCGGCGTCCCCGCAACCGGCGCGTCGGGTTCGCGCCGGAAGCCGGTGGCGCCCGCGCGCGCGTCGTGTCCGTGTATCGGCCCCTCCCAAAGAGCGATTCCCCCTCCCCGAGTGTCTCACCTGTGCGACGCGGGGACACGAACGAACGGCGCGCGATACCCCGCGCCTGTGGCGGGAAACCTTCCCGACGGCCACGCCGAGGGGACAACGTCGCGAGTCCCGGAACGTGGTTCGCCGACGCAAAGACCTATTGGCCTGAACCCTGAATCGGGGTTTGGGTTTGGCCGAAATCTGGACGCACGCGCGAACTCCCGTTGCCAATCGTTGTTTGACACCCCGGCGCACGACCAAACCCAAACCGTCGTCAGCTCCGAGGGAACGAAAAAGCGACGACGTTTCGAGCAAGCCGAAACAGCGAAGTCGTGTTTGCGAAACGTGTCGCTCAAACAGAAACCGCCGCGACAAAACTCCCTGGATTCGTACACATCGCAATCCATGCACTTCGGGTCGCTTCTGGATCTGCTGGAAGGCGCGCCTGAGTCGCTGGTGGACGATAGAGTATCGCGTTGCCAAACCAACGAATGCGAAGCCTCTGAAATGGTCGTCGACAACGACGACTCCTCAACTTCCCTGTTCACGGACGAGGGCGATTCCGTAACGGACCACAGGTTCGGAGGTTTGGGACCCGTGGACGACTTACTCGGCGACGCCGTGGACGCGCTGTTCGCGCCGACCGAGAGCTCTACAAAACTTTTCGACCGCGCTCGGGACGGCCAAGCTCCGCGCGTAACCCCGCCCACGCCCGACCGACGTTTGCAATGTTGCGGCCCGGAGCTCGATTCCAGGAAGAAACAGCCCGGTGTGCAAGGAGTGCAAGAAGTAGTTCGACAAGGGACAGATCGAGATGCCGGGTTATTACCCAGAGATGGATCCGGGTCGGTACTCACCACTTCGCGCGGCCGCGTGATCGAAAACCCTCAGTTTTCCACCCTGGTCTTCGTCCCCCGCGAGCGGTGCGACTTGTGGACCGGAAACTCTGGAAAACTGCCCTCAGCGCGTCAGGTCATGCACGTGCTGGGCTTGATGGAGACGAGGCAGGGAAAGGTGGGACTGCCCGAGTTTTGAGACACGTCGCTCCGAGCGGGAGAGCCGGGATATCGTGACACGCACTGCACCTGAAGTAGAAGTCTAGACGCTGAATCGAAAAGAAGATCTTTCTGCGCAGTGCTCCGTCATCATCAGGGAAAACACTAACAACAACCCCTACGTTCGTGTTCCCACCACTTCCACTCGCGTGCGTCACCCCCGCCCCGTGAAACCGCCGATGTTCACTGTTTGTGTCGCAACGCCCGTGCCCGCGCGTCACGCCCCCGCCCCCGCGTCCGCCCCCGAACGAAGAGGCGAGGTCGGAGTGCGCGCTGCGGCGAAATCTATAAATGCCGACTCATCCGCCAAAGTTTCCGCGCTGTCCCGAAGACGCGCCGTGTTCGGCGCCGCGGCCGCGGTTTCCCTTGTCATCACGCCTTCCCCCGCGCTCGCCAAGCGCACCAACAGGCTCACAGACCTGTCCTCGCTGTCACCGAGCGAACAGGAGTACGCGGCCGTGACGCTTCGTTTAATAGCGCAAACCTCGGCGCTCGTGGATGGGGACGGCACCGGGACCGTGGATTCGTGGCTCGCCAGCGCCTCTGAATGGCAGGGGTTCGCCCCCCAAACGTACTCACCAAAATCCCAAGGCAAGTCCTTCCTGATGACCACGAAGTTGGTGTCGTATCTGAAAAATTCCTTCGCCACGATTCCCACGGGCACCAAGTACGACGCGGCGAACCCGCCGTTTGACAAAACGAAAACCGCCGAGTGGGTTTCGTACGCCGAAGGGTTCACCACCGGGACGTTAGCGGGGGACGACGCGCGCACGGCGTTCGCCAAAGCCACTTGGGGCAACTACGACAAAAGCGCCCCGTTGAACAGGTTCGGTCTTTGCGCGTTCGGGGAGACGGGGGGCACGAAAGCGCTGGGGGTGGACTGCGACGGGTACTAGGAATGCGTGGAAGGTTGCACGGAATGAAGGGAGACTTTTTGGTAATTCACGTAGATAGACTAATAGAACTTTTTGCAAACGCACCACCAATACATCGCCCCCGCTTACATCGCCTATCGCTTCGCCTGTTGTCCTCCGAACATCGCGGACAGGAACGCCTGCGGGTTCAGTGCAAGCGGCATGCCGCCCGCCCCGCCGCCACCCGGCAGTTTCCCGAAGTCCTCGCGCGAACGCTCCACGACTCGTTTGGAGAACTGCGTTATGAACTCGTTGGTCATGCGTCGCGCGCCCGGGGCGACCGCCGGGCCGAGCTCGGTCACGAGCTGCGTGACCCGGCGAACCTCCTCCGCGGTGAGCTGGTTGGTAGGAGACGCCTTGCTATTCATGCTACTCACTCTGTTCAAAGCACCCCTTTCGGAACGATTCAAAGAACCTGCGCCTCCGCCTTCCCGCAACCGCGCCGCAAAATCCGGCGCCACCAGCGTCGTGACGGATCGCAACAGCGCCAGGTTTCTTTTATCGTCCAGAGTCAGGGTCACGACGCCGTTGTTCTGCGCGGCGATCAGGGATAGCAGAATGGGGAGGTTCAAACCAGGCACCAGCGCGACTGGGGGTGCCAGCACACCTAGCGCCAACGCAACAGGCGCGTTGGCGCCCAACACCCGCCAAGCCTGCGTCATCGCATTCCGCGAAAGCGCATCCGCCGCCCGCACCGCCTCGTCCACCAAAATCTCCTGTAAGTAGTTGCCCTTCGCACTGAACACCAGCGCCAGCGCGTCTTTCGTCGCGGCGTCGACCGAGGCTCGGTTGGACGAGGAAGACGACGCGCCTCCCGCGACTTCGGAAACCGGACCGTATTGCGAAACTGCGGTGTCCATGTTGTTCGTGAAGTCGCTGAAACCGCCCAGCACGGATTTCACCCTCGACAACCGCAGCCGGTCGCCGCCGCCGTACACGAAACTCTTCAGCGCGTCCCGCATTCGCGGCGAGTCGTCCGCTAGCATGCGCCGCGCGACGTACGGGAAGCACTCGTCCACGATGGCGTAGTTTTCGTCCACCGATAACCCCAGGCCCTCCAGGGTACCGAACGCGCGCAGAATCAGCACGAAATACGGCGGGAGCTGCAGCGGGTATTCCTTGGAAATTTTGTCCAACTTGTCGGTGAGTTCCGCGACTCTGCCGTTTCCCTGGTCCGCCAGCTTATCAAGCTTCTTCGCCGCGCTACCCCCGGTGCCGTAAAGCGTCTCGAGCATCTCCGCTAACACCGGGACGACGATTTTTTTGTTTTGTTCGTCGTTCGCGAGCTCGGGCGGGACGAACCCAAGGTTAACCAAATCCGTTAACGTTTTGTCGTAATCCCTCGCGCTGAGGTGCGCGATGTACTCGATAAACGCGATTCGCTGATCCTGACTGATTTCAGTCATCATCCCGTAATCCAAAATACAAAGCCGGCCATCGGGCATTAGCAAAAAGTTCCCAGGGTGAGGGTCCGCATGCAAGAACCCGGTTTCCAGAAACTGCACCATGTACGCGTTGAGTAGGGTTTGCACGAGCTTGGCGCGAAGCGGGCCGGTGGACGGGTCGCTCGTGATGTCCGTCAGTTTCCTGCCCTCGACCCATTCCTGAATCAAAACGCACCGCCCGCTGAGGCCCCGGAAAACGTGCGGAACCTTCACCGACCCGCGCACAACCTCAACCGAGGCCATGTCCTTTTCGAACCGTTCCGCGTTGTTCGCTTGCGATGGGTAAAACAAAGTGTCAGCCTTGAGTGTTACTGTATATCGCGATGTATGGACAAACAGTCACCAGCTTCGGTAAAACAGAGCACTTGTGAGGTGTGTAGTAACTTCCTTTCAATGACCAGTGGACGTCACGAACGGGGCTTGAAACAGTGTTTGGATTTGGGAAAAGCGCAACGCCATACCTTCCAACCCGTAATCGAGCTCCTCCATGAACCGCTCCGCGGCGACGTCCAGGACGGGAATGAACCCTTTTGCGCCTTGCTGGACTTGTTCAAGAAAGTCCACCCCGTTTGGATTAACGCTCACCGCAACGGAAAGCACGGCCCGGATCACGAGCAAGTCCAGGGTGACGGTTTCCAGAATTCCCGGCCGCTGTACCTTCACCGCGACTTCGCCCCCGAAAGATTGCAGCTCACCAACGCCCTGCCCGTACCCTCCTTTCTTCAGCTTCGCGCGGTACACCTGGCCGATTGACGCCGCGGCGACGGGTGTATCGAAGCATTTGACGTCCTCGAACACGTCCGCTAAATCGACGTCGCCGCCCAGTTCGAGTTGCTGCCGGATCAGCGCCCGCGCTTCGTCGCTGCTAAACGGCGCGACGTTGTCTAGTAACGTCTGTAACTGTGTTAGATACGCCGGGGGTATCAAATCCGGGCGGATCGCCAGTGCTTGGCCAACTTTCACAAACGCCGGGCCTTGTTGCGCGATCAAATCCTTCAACTCCGTGGCTCGCTTCACTGAATTTCTCTCCACGGTTTCGGGACCGGCGGCGACGTCGCCGAGCAAGCCTACGCCCCAGGTCACCAACCTCACCACCAAATTTCCCGTGCGCTTGAAACTCGCGAGCGGTCGCGTTCTCCAGTACGCGCGGATGCCCTCGATGTCGTAGGCGATGGGTAAACCAGGCGGCACCGCGACGGGCGCCACCACGCGCGTCTCGCCGTTTACCACTACCGTCTTCGTTCCGCCATTAGTAAAAGAACCATTCGCTACGCTCGCCACGAGCACCGACATCGCCGCCGTGGCCACCGCGGCGGCGATACCCGCGCCAATGGGGTTCTTCTCCGCCAAGGCCGTGAGGTTAGACTCGAGCTGCCACGCCGTGAGCGGGTCTACCGGGATGTCAAACGCGGAGAGGGCGGTGGTGAGTTGCTCAAGTGATGCGCGCGCCGTGTCGATTGCGCCTTGCCCAACAGCCAGCGCATCGGACGCGGTGGGGCCTGCGTCGGTGGCAAGCGCGCCCGCCGCGGCAGCCGCGCGCTCAGAGGCTTCGCTCACGAGGGAAACCAGCCCATCAGGCGAGGACACCGCGTTGGATTTCAACGACCGCCTTGGGGCGACACCGCGGGCGCGTCGTCGATCGCGCGACCGCAAACGCGAACCGCCGGCTCCCGCGACGCAAGCGGAGACGCGCGCGGCGATGGGAGATGCCATCGCGACGGTTACTGCACTCACGCGTGGCGGCGCGGGTACCACGTGTGCGTTGTGTCGAGAGTGCCGTGCGAGTCTTACGGTCAAGTGCGTCGGTGAGGATGAGCGCGTTGATGTGATGACACTGCCCACCCAGATGTTCGGGACGCTCTGAGCCACCAGAAACGCCGGTTCGACGTCATCTCGACGTGGCCACGAGACCTTGCCCTCAAGGGTGTGAAGGGGTGAGAAAAAGCGGAAAACTGAGAATGAGCACTTTTCGTGGGTGTCTACGTGTGATCTCCGTCGTGTCGATCTCTTTTCTGTTCAAGGGACGCGCTTCGTCATTTCCGAACTCCGGCACTCGTCCCGCGCACGGGCTGTGTGCTCCCGACTCGACACTTACGGGACGCGCGGTGGGTGAGGCACGTGCGGGAGTAAGTGAATCGAGATCGAGATTGAATTCAGTCTGACCCGAGGAACACCATGGTGGTTTCATCACGGTAGGCACGGTGTCGGAGATCGTCCGTAAGATTTAGGTTGCCGAAGTGCGTGCCGATAAGAAGATCTCGTGCCCGCGGTGTAGCGCCGCGCCCGGTCATCACAATGGGCGCTTGTGTTTCCAAGTCCCACGCTTCGGAAGACGGCACGAGCACATCACGTCTGACGAAGTTCAACACCGATTCGTCCAACACCAATCCCGCGCGCGTGTTGCAACTCGGCCCTCGGTGCGAATCGTACTTTGCGCGTTTCGGCGGACGAGAGTTTTACGCGTCGCCGCCGGTTACGCGTGAGGACCTGGTCGACCGTACACCAGGACTAGCCGAGCGAAACATCGAATTCAAGTCGAAGGACGGTACGGTTTTGGCGGGGGTTGTGCACTTTGGGTTTGGTGGGGGGTCAGGCGGCGTCGATGCGGGTTGGAAGGATTCAGAAAGCGGATTGCGAAGTGCCAATGAAAAGGAGGATTGGTCCGAGCCCGGGTTCCGAAACCCCGACGCGGCATCGCCGTACGAGTCTAACCGCGTAGCGCGACGAAAGTATAGTTCTCTTGGCATTCAAAAAAACAATCTAGCAACCTCATCAATCAACGGGGTCGGTGTCGTGCTGTGCCACCCGCACCCGTTTCTGGGCGGGGGTAAAGACTCGCCGTTACTCGTCGCGCTCGCGCGACGCCTGGCGAACAGCGGGGTCGTGGTTTTGCGATTCGACTCGCGAGGCGTTGGTAATTCAAGCGGAAAGCGGACGTGGATGCGTGACGCGGAGATTGAGGACGTGGCAGCGGCGGTGCGTTGGCTAGGGAGCAGGCAGAGGGACGGGACAAAAAAAGGCGTGTTCGTGGTTGGGTACGGCTTGGGCGCGGCGGTCGGGCTAGAGGCGACCCGGTGAGTATTTCCCATTTCCACATTCCGCCGACTGATTGCCCATTCAAGACTGACATTTCTTTTTTTTCAATCAGGCGAGAATTCCTCGCCGCCGGGTTCGTGGGCATAAGCTACCCCTTTCACGCCAAGAGCATGCTGGTTCCCGCGGCGGTTGCTGTGCATTCGATTCATTCGTTCAATGACAGGGAAGGTAATCAACAAGGCACTACACAAGGCACTACACAAACCAAGCCGACGCTGTTCATCGTGGCTGGCGCTGACGTGGTCGGCAGCGCGGGCGACGCGACGTTCGCGGCGAACTTCGCCCGGAAACTCCCGCCTCCGCGCGCGGTGGTGGTGGTGGACGACGCCGACCACTCCTGGTGCGGGTGCTATTTCACCTGTTACGAAAACGTATTGGAGTTCCTGGAGGAGCACTATCAGCGTGCTGCTCCAGATAGCGCAACGAAAAGGATCGACGCGATCGGTGTTGGGCGCGTTTTCCGTCAGTTGGCCGCCAACAAAAAGTACAATCCGCGCGCCGCGAGTTCAAACAGCGACCGGGACACCGCGTATTCCGACGATGATTCTGAGCGCCGTGCCGTGCACGGACACGGACCTGCCCGAGACCATGATGACTTTGAAACGAAAATGGACCGGGCGTTCGCGACGCACAAAACGAAATCGTCCGACTCGACGAACTCGGCGCCGTCGGAGGATTGGAGCAGGGACGAACGAGAACGAGAACGAGAACTTCTTTCGTCCCCCGATACCTCCGCGAGTCCTTCCCAAAACCGTCCCTTTCCCGAAAACCGCCCCAAGCGCCAGGACACCCCCAATGAGGTGCTGGCGTGGGAACGCGAGGTGCGGTCGCGGGCGCGCGCGGTAGGGACCGCCGCGGGCGGGCGGCCTTTAGGTCCGCTCAGGTCCGGGTCCGGGCGTTTGCGTTTGGAAAAACAAAGGAAAAGCGAATTGGAGCACAGCGGCGAAAGCGCGTTCCACGCGTTTGATCACCGTGATTCCGAATTTCCCGATTCCCCCACGGGCGCCATGGGCGAGGGCGGTTTCGAAACCTGGCACGCGTGGGAACGTGAAAAGCAACGGCGGCGTGACAAAATGGGGAGCCCAGGACACACCCCGGCGGCGAGTCACGGATCGAGGCAAACTCCGGGGACCTCGCCGGGGCACACGCCGTTTGCGCAGCGCAGTTTCGCGGGCGACGCGCGTCCGGGCGACGTCGACGTCTTGAACCTGGACGCTTTGGATACTCGCGATGCTGTTCGTGACTTGACGACGTCTAAAATGTTCGACACTCCCTCCGATCCTTGGGCTTTGAACGGCGCTTCTCCCTTGATTCAGCGCGGCGGAAGCGCCGACGACATCCCAACGAAAGCGGCGCAGAAGCTGGCCATGGAAGTTGGACGGCGCGGCAGCGAAACCGGGTCGGATGCCGGCGCAACTTGGCGGAGCAGGGCGTCGAACCGGCCGCCCGCCGTTCCCGCGGACCGCCCGTCCGCCGCGGCAAGCACCGCGAGTCACTCCAAGGACAGTCACTCCAACACCAGTCACTCCAATGACAGCAAGGCGTCCTCGGCGATCACGCCGTTGAACGGTTCCAACAGCAACCGCGCGTCCCCGTCCTCGCAAAGCGATGGGGTGTCCCTGGCCGTGGGTACCCAAAACGTCGGTAACCAGAAAACCATTCTGAAAAAGACGAGCTCGTACGTCAACCTGGCGGCGAGCCTCCCCGGGGAGAGCCCGCCCCCCGATGACCCACACGAACCGTCCTTGCTAAAAGTGTACACCAACGCCAGCACCAAGACGCACGGCAGGCCTAACTTCTTCCGGTCAGGCATAAGGGCCGTGCTTGCGGCGAACCGCTTCGTCGCGGCGGGGCAGAAACGTGTGCAGTGGGAAGCGGTTACCGCGGAGGGACGGCCGATTCTGGACTCGCGAGTGGTGTTGCGGAAAACCAAGAGCGCGAGCGACCGCGAATGCGACCGCGGCGGGGGAACCGCCCGGAGCGGTGCCAGCGGTGGTGCGCTCGCGCGGTCGTCAAGTACTGGCAGGGCAGTCAGCGTTGCCCGGACTAGGACTGGCGTTGCGCACGCGAGCGCCACGCGGTCGTCAAGCGTTTCCCCGAACAAGTCTCCAGCGGGGTCGTCGCGAGGGGGTCTCGAGTCTCGGGACGCCGGCGAGAAAAAGCCCGGGGTCACCGCCGCGGCGGCGCGCGCGATTGTCGCCGAATCGCGGGGACGGGATTTGTACCGGGCTTCTGTATGGGCAAACAGTCATCACGTCGGGCCGGGGGCGGGGGCGGGGGCGGGACCTCTTGTCACGTCAGGACGCAGTTTTGCATCTCTATCAGAGGTTTCGCTGATGTCGCGGTCTCTTTCGGTGACCCGACCCGGGGGGTCGCCGCCGGGGCGAAACGGTCAGCTGTTCAGACGCGATTTGAACGGAGATTCCGCCGGTTCCGGCGAAGAGCGCGAAAACGCGTGGCGGCGCGCTTCGCAAAGCCGCGCGCTTGCCTCGCCTTCCGCGTCAACGCACGCGGCGCGAACGGACGAAAGAGCGGAACCGCGAAGAACCAGAAGCCGCTCGGGTTTTCAGTAGTAGCAGTAGGATAGTATTCATTGAAAGTATTTAGCATGTGTTGATGGTACCGTCAGGTGCAAGTGTAGATGGACGTGTGTTTTGACTTTCGCAGGACGAATTTCACTAATAAAAAGATGGTCGCGTCGTTCTCTCAAACAAAGTCTACCAAGTCCAGAGGTATCAATCGCTTTTCGTTTCCGGTTCCGGCGCCTCCGGGGGCACAGCCCGGTCAACATCCGGCACGACACACCAGTTCGGCGAGTGCTGCTTTTTGATCCACCCGAAGTCGTCCACTTCTCGCCAGGCGTTTGTTTCGTCGAAAAGCTGCGCTTTTTTCAACTCGTCGTCCTGGCCGTGCCACTCGAATCCGTACGGCGCGAAGGAAACGCCCGTGGAGTGCTCTATTATCGGCCGTGACGTGGTCCGGATGTGAAACGTCGTATCGAAGGCGTCGTGAATCCGTACCTGTCGGGAACAAACCTCCACGTGGCAGTTTTTCAGCCGCTGCGCGTGCGTCGATCCACTCACCGGCCCGCCGTACACGCGGCAGTTTTCCAAATCGTGACACCGCATCGCGCGCACCGAGCCTAGAATAAAAACGACACAGTCGGTTAACCTCTCCAACACTAAGTCGGGAAGGCCGGCCTGGTTCGATCCTTCCTGGTTGCGAAAAATAAAAACCTTACCAACCGCGTCCGTGTACCCGTTCGCGTCCGCCGCAGAGGCCAGGGCGGCGACTTTCGCGAGAAGATCGGCGGGGATGGACGAGGTTTCTTTTTCGGGATTCGCATCCCCAGATACCTTTCCGCTATCCCCAACCGTCATATCCCCAGCAGTACTCCCGACCGTCGTATCCCCGGTATCCCCAGCTTTTTCTTTTTCTTGTTTCTTCTTGCTTTTGAACGAGAACTTCTTTCTCGGCGCCATCTGCGCGGCGGCTTCGCCCAAATCAAGTTTCAGCTTTTCAACGGAGCTCGTACAGAACCGCGCGTCGTACGGCGGCAGGAAGTAAGACGCCTCCGCGATTCTCTTTTCCATTTGTAAAGTCGTAACACGAAGGGTCTCAAGGGTTGCTTTTTGTGTTTCCTGGGTTTCAACGTTGGAATCACCGTTCGCCGCCGCGTGCTTGTCTCGTTCCTCTGCCAACGCGGTCTCCACTCCCAATCGATCGTCGTCGAACGTTTTGAGAAACCACCGGACGTTCTCCCGCGGGTCCGCCGCCTCTGTGGCTAAGCTCCGACGCGCCTCCACCTCGAGTTGACGCGCGGACTCGATGGCGTTTAGTTTGTCCTGTGATGGGGAGGGTAGGGTGTGGAGTGTTGTTAGTGGTGTGCGTGACGAACACACGGTCAAATGAAGAAACCATTTCAGGTGCCGTTCGGTCCGCGAGACGTTTGACGATCGACGGATTGGGGTCGTGCGTCGGGAAAGGACACCGTGGGGATGGGCTCCAAAACGGACCATCATCTGCGCGCGCTTCGCCTCGACCTCCGCGCCATCGGCGCCAGCCTCAACGACCACCTCCGCGTGGCCCATGTCGAGCCGCGCGAGTCGTTGTGCGACGGTTGGTTTGAGTTGGCGGACAGACTGAGAGAAAATGAGAGAAATCTGGGAACCTGGACGAAATCGTCCCCTCAAAGCTAAGACACCTCTGCTCTTCGTTTGACCACCGCATATCGTGACGCGCGCGACGAGACGTTCCTCGTGGGTTGGATGGAAAAGAGAGGCGACTGACCGCGAGTGATGGAACGAACGACATGCTTGCACGGCAAGGAGAAGCGTAGCTGCGTGGTGTGCAGCCCTTGCCCTCACGGTGGTCTGAAACGAAACTGCGCGGCGTGCAACCCCTGCGCTCACGGCAAGCGGAAAGGCTGCTGCGCGGTGTGCATCCCTTGCCCGCACGGGAGGATGAAAAACAGCTGCGTCCACTGCAACCCCTGCTCGCACGGCAAGGTGAAACGCTTCTGCGCTGATTGCACCCCCTGCCCTCATGGCAAGCGGAAAGACAGCTGCTTGGTGTGCAACCCCTGCCCTCACGGGAAGCGGAAATGGGACTGCGTGGCGTGCAACCCCTGCCCTCATGGCAAGCGGAAAGACAGCTGCGCGATGTGCACCCCCTGCCCTCACAGCAAGCTGAAACGCAACTGCGCGGCGTGCAACCCCTGCCCTCACGGTAAGCTGAAATACAGGTGCGTGGCGTGCAACCCCTGCCCTCACGGCAAGGTGAAATGCAGCTGCGCGGTGTGCAAAACGGCATGCGCGAATCCGCCGAGGTCGAAGCGAGTCAAGCGCGAGCGGTCAAGTTCACCCGAGATCAAACAGGAGCCCGAGATCAAGCAAGAGCCCGAGATCAAGCAAGAGCCGTTCACCATCCGCGGCTACTTCGGTTTCGACGAGGACGACTGAAACACTGGGTGTAGCAGAGGACGACCGAAACCGAACATACAGCCCAATGTGAATTCTCCAATCAATCCCGTTCCCGTCGATAAAAAAAAACTAGAATACCAATACTACTCGTTCGTGTGCTGCCTGCACTTCCCCGCCCCCGCGCCGTAGTGCGCCCTGGTATCCCCCCCCCTCCTGACCACAACCCTGCAGGTATGGCAGTAGTGCTGCCCACACGACCAGCACCCGATGTGGTTGTTCCCGCCTAATTTGAAGTTCGGCTGACGACAGGCGGGACACCTCGTTTCCCGAACCGCCAGCCCCATCACGTGCGCGTCGCGTTCCCGCGCCTCCGCCACCACCAGCCCCGCGTTTACTTCGCGTTCCCACGCCGCGATCGCCTCGACGTCGAAAAGCGAACACCGCCCGCCTTCCCGGAAGTGCTCGTACCCCACAACCCCCTCGCCGCACTTGTAGCAGAAGTAGTGCTCGCACACGACGCAGTGCATTTTGTTACACCCCTCGCTCTTCACCACCCCGGCGCCGCACGTGGGGCACCGCTTGCCTTCGCGCTCCACGTACCGCAACGCCATGGCGTCCGCGACTTGTTCCCGGTGCTTCCGCCGCGCCTCGTCGCTTTGATTTTGCCCGGCCTTACCTCCACGCGCGCGCGCTTCCAGCACCCTCATTCTTGCGGATGGTGACAAACAAACCGTCCCGGGGTGCCACCCCTCCCTGCACAGCGTGCAGAACGCGTACTGGCACTGCACGCACTGCCCGCAGTGGTCGCCTTCGTCTTCCAAAACCGCGGCGTCGCACCGTGGGCAATACACCAAATCAGCCATGGATGCCAAACCTCGTTCCAGGGAAAGTTTATCGTACCGCTCGAACAAAGCAGCGCCTGGAGAAATAGAAGAGGAGGCATCATGGGTAGTAGCAGTAGCACTAGCACCACCCGAATCGTCGCCAAAGCACAACACGTCTTTTATCGTCGCCGGCGCTAACGAAGCGCCGCACTTCGGCTCAGGACACCGCAACGCGCCGACCGCGCCTTCCGCGACGTGGAGTTTCGCCATCGCGGAAAGGCACTCCACGCAAAACGCGTGAGTGCACTTCTTTTGTTGGGTGGAATCGTTATACTTTTCTTCTGTTTTTTGTGTTGACTCACCGTCCGTATTTTGCGAAGTCGAAGCAGTTTCCTGACTTTTCAACGTTGGGATATCGAAACAACACACCCGCCCGTCGCTTCGGCGCATTTGCGTACCGGAAACGTCATCACAGAAACAAACGCCGCACGTGTGTAGCGCGCGTGCGTATCGCGTCACCCGATTCACCGCGCACGTGCGGAGCAGCACTTGCAGCGCCTCATCAGGTGACCGCGCGCGCGGGACGCCGCGAACGACTTGTTGTGATGAAGCGTCTTGTGAAACGGGTGACGCGTCATCGCCGCGCCACCCGTCTCGCGCGCGCAACTTCACGTGTCGCTCGCCATCCACAGCACACAAGAAGATGTCACTCACCGCTCTTTCTCTTAAGTACTCGACCCAGGAGAAAACCACGGCGTCACCAGGGCAGGCGTTCCATATCTCGTCAAGCGAGGTCGCCGCGGCGTTTAGCGCGAAACGCGGGACCCAGGACGCGCTCAGCGCAAAGACAGGCGCGCGTTTCGATGGGTACGTTTTCGGAAATATAACACTCAGGCGTACGGTGGGTAAGCAACTGGCCAGGCCCACGGGAAGGTCGAGGGCGGGCTGTTCCGAATTTCCTCGCTCCAAAAATACGCGCGTCGGCGTTTCGGTGTCGCGCAAATCGATCTCGAGGTCGAACCGCAACAAACGCTCCCCCGCGGCGTTTTTTTCGCCTTCGTCAATTCCTTCGCCTTCACCTTCAATTCCTTCACCTTCGTCACCACCTTCCAGTGCAAACGCGGTGCGTTTCGCGCCAGCCGCGGCTGGCCCGGAAAGATCGTTCCCGAAAATAGAGGCTAGCGCGGTGAGCTCGTCGCGCTGTGCGGCGCAGTTTTCGTCGTTTGTAAATTCGTTTTTTTCGCCATCGTCATTTGCCAAATCCAAATCTCTACACTCGGCTAGCTGCGACACGAGCGCGCGTTCCAAGTCCAGCTCCCACGGCGTATCCATGGTTACTCGATTTTCTTGTCACTACTCACGCCCGTAGGAGGTTTCGCCCGGAGCATCACCCCGCCCAGCAAGGCCAACACTAGCGCCACTAAACACGCCCCCGCGTACGCGGGTATCAAGATGGCGTAGACGCGATCTGGGAACCACGTGAGGACGACGTGCCCGGGCTCGATGAAAGGCGTGACCAAAACCCAGACGGTGTAGTACGCGAAAAGCGCGGTGGCGACGACGAAGATGGCCAAACCCGCGGAGCGGTCGTCCATGGGAACCAAGGTGGGGGCGACGAGCTCGAAGACGAATGAATCTCTTCAGTACGAATGTGAATCTTTCTGGGGAAAACGAGGTGCTGCTAAAAACAATCTTTTCGAACCCTCCTGCCTCGATACTCCTCTTCAGGCATAGTTTTCGGACTGTGGACTTTCGGAATCTCAAGGATGAACGTAAGGTTTACTCTTTATGTATCCTTGCGCCTTGAGATCCTCGGGCACGAGCTCACCCCATCTCTCACTGTTACCGGTCTCGTGCTCGAACGCGTTCGCGCCGCGAAGGAGAATTTCCCAATAGTCGAAAAATTGGTCGCCGTACCTCAAGCACGGACTGTATGAGTTCCAGACCATCCGCCCGAGCGTAGCATCCGTGAAAACGTCCTCGTACCAGTCTCGCGGCCGTTTCTTGTCGCCGCGCATATAGAAGCCATCTTCGCCCCCGGTTCGCCAGTAGTCGTCCGCTTGTTGTGCCATATAGTACGACGCGGCGAGGCTGCGGACGTCGATGTGGCAGGCTTTGAAAAAGTCCTCGCACAGCACCTTGACGTATCTGAGCAGCACTTGGTATTGGTTGAAGACGGACAACGTGTCCCACGACTCCTTGTACCGCGGGTCCCTGTATTTGTCCGAACAGCGGGGCGCGAAGATTCCTTCCAAAAGTTCGGTGTTTGTTCCGGAGTCTTTGTCAGCCTCGAACTCGAACACTTCCTTCAGCGCGGCCTACGGCGCGCTCCACAGCGTATCGTCCATCGCCACGAGCTTAAGTTCCTTTAAAACCGTCGAGATGTGAAGTGCAGCCTTCACTGCGATCAACCCCCGGGTTACACCAACAGGCACGGGGTCGAAGGGCACTAGCGGGGCGTCTCGTTTGGGGACGTAAACCTCAGGGGGCGGTAACGTTGGCACTTGGAGTGAACTTTTCAGTTCTCTAACCGAAAGCGACGCGTAGTCAGGGAAGAAAGCGAAGCGAAAGATGTTCAGGGCTACATCTCGCGGCAGGGTCTCGAACGTGGTCATGGCGGGTTGGTAGTTACGGGTGAGCAGTGGTGGTGAGGTGCGGAGAGGTGTGCGAAGAGTTTTGCAGCAGTAAGTCGTTGCTTTTCACCGAAAAAGTTTCTTGGAACGATCGAAAACTTCCGCCTCAAAGCAAGCCACGACCTCTTCTCTTCTGTTGTACGACCGCACATCGTGACGCGCGCGTGACGTGGCTTGTACTCGTGGGTTGGATCTAAAAGAGAGGCGGCTGACCACGAGTGATGGGACGAAAGCGATGCTCGCTCGGCAAGGAGAAGCGTAGCTGCGTGGTGTGCAGCCAATGCCCTCACGGTGGTCTGAAACGAAACTGCGGGGACTGCAACCCCTGCCCTCACGGCAAGCGGAAAGGCAGCTGCGCGGAGTGCAACCCCTGCCCTCACGGCAAGCTGAAAACCAACTGCGCGATGTGTAGCCCCTGTCCTCACGGGAAGGTGAAAAGCAGCTGCGCGAAGTGCAACCCCTGCCCTCACGGCAAGCGGAAAAGCAGCTGCGCTGAGTGCACCCCCTGCCCTCACGGGAAGGTGAAAGGCAGCTGCGCGGACTGCAACTCATGCCCCCACGGCAAGGTGAAAAGACTCTGCGCGGTGTGCAACCCCTGCACTCACGGCAAGCGGAAGGGCAACTGCACGGCGTGCAAAGCGACACGTGCGGCTGCGCCGAGTTCGAAGCGGATCAAGCGCGAGAAGGAGAGCTCACCGGAGACCAAGCTCGAGCCCGAGATCAAGCAAGAGCCGTTCACCATCCGTGGCTACTTCGGCTTCGACGAGGGCGAAGGAGACGGCATGTAGGTTGACTAATTTGACTATTAGTGCAAGCTTTGTTTTCGAAGCGGTCTACTGTATCCCAAGCGTATCTATCTAACTATGAACGTAGCCCAGCGTCCCAGCGTCCTCACGTTTCCAGGAACTCCAACCCCCGCGCTACCGGCGTCAAGCCGTGTTTTTCTAAATACTCCGCGCTCCAGAACTTGGACAGGTGCCTCCCCCCCCCGTCGCACGCGATTGTGACCACCCTGTGCCCCGGCCCTAACTGAAGCGCCAGCTTCGTGGCCCCCACGATGTTCACACAAGACGAGCTCCCGAGAAACAACCCGTCGCGTTTGGCCAAAAATCGACTCATCTCAACCGCCTCGCGGTCACTCGCTTTGAACGCGCCGGAGATGAGTGGTGTGTTACTACCTGACGTGTTTTCGTCGTGTTTACCGGTGCTGCGCGCGGATTGGCGGCTGTTATCTCTGAACGTATGACTGGTTTCGTCTTCGTGTTCCTCGAAAAGCCCCTCGTCACCAAGCGCGACGGAAAAGTTCCGGGTCAAGCGATTAATCCCGACGCCCTCCGTGATCGTGTCGAACGGGTTCCGTAACCGTTTCCCTTCCGCTTCGTGGTGCGTGTACAGAACACCGCGCGTGATTTTGTTGTAAAGGGAGGAACCTTGCGGGTCGACCAGGAATATCTGGACGCGCTTGTCCATTTTCTTTAAAAAAAGCGCCACGCCAGCCAGCGTCCCGCCGGTACCGCACGCGCAAACGAAAGCGTCCACGAATCGGCGGGTGGTTTTGGACTGTTTCGTCGTGTATTTTGCATCAGACTGTTTTGCGCCAGGGTATTTCCTCATAGACGAAGAGTTGTCCCCATCGCGCGTAGACAAAGATGTGTCTCCAATCGCAGTATCGTTCCCACTCCCCACCAAACCCAACCCTTTGACTTGTTCCCAGATTTCTGGCCCCGTGCCGTCGTGATGCGCGCGGGCGTTTGCCAGGTTTTCAAACTGGTCGGCGAACATCCCCGAGCCCTTTCCGTTTTCCGCCACCGCTTCCGCGGCTCGTCGTCTCGCCACGTTCACGAAGTGCTCCGCGTGCGTGATGCTCACCGGCCTTACCGGTTCCACGGTCGCGCCGAACGCGCGCATGAGCTGCGATTGTGAAAGAGAAGTGTCAGTCTTGTAAGGGCAAACAGTGTGTCAGGATTTGGGAAATGCAATACGTACCTGCGTCTTCTCCTCGGCGGCGTCGTCGGGCAGCGACAAGTGCGCTTCGCACCCGAGCGCGTTGGCGACCATCGCGATTGAAACGCCCGTGCTCCCGGCGGTGCCTTCCGTTACGACGCCTCCAGGTTTTAAGTCGCCGCTCGCTAAGGCTTCCCTAATGATCTTCAAAGCCACCCGGTCCTTCACGCTCCCGCCCGGGTTCGCGAACTCGCACTTTATCAAAACGTCACAGCCCGTGTGGTTTGATAAGGATTGGATGCGAATCATCGGCGTGTTGCCTATGGTATCAAGCACGGAAAGGGAAACGGGCGGCGGGCTCTGTTGCTGGGTTTTTCTGGTGACACCGAAACCGTCCACGAAGTACCACCGCGCCGCCACGAAACAGGCTCCCGCGATTGCGCCGAGAAACGCCGAGCCGCCTGGGGGGGAGATGGGATCGGGTCGTGGTGAGATTTAACGAGAAGATTCGGCGGCGTGATGACCACGTGTCCTCGGAATGAACACGAACTCGAGAGGAACATGTACGTACCCGTGATGACAAAAGACGTGGTTCGCGCGTGACTCTCCATGACGCCTCCACGCGTAGGGCCGGGTTGACCCCGCGGCGCGGCCGCCGAGTGAAGGCCCATGGCGGTGGGTCGGCACTTTCAAGGAGTTCACGAGACCTCGAAAAAAGGACAACTGTTGCTTTACACTTCCAAAAGGACCGATAGACCGATCGTCGTCGACGTCACACGTGCGCGCACACCACCGCGTTCCCGGCCAGCTCGCGCCTTACCGCGGTCGTCCGCCGTAGGTTTCCGTACACCCGTACGTTTCCGTACGCTAGCAGTAGGTTTCCGTGCACGTCTTCGTCCACGCGACTACGCGAGACAACACTTTCGGTTCGGACGCTTGGTTTTTCTGGAAAGTCTCTCTCGTCCCTTTTTGCAAACATGGCGTACGCCTCTCCCTCCCCTGAGTGGGCGCAGTTCCTCGCCACCGACATCGACCGCAACGGCGAGGTCAGCGCGATGGAGATGCAGCAGATGCTCGCGATGGCTGGTTTGGTGTTTTCCCTGCAAACCGTGATGAAGCTCATTACGTTACACTCGCACCGGGAACTCGGGACGCTTGATTTCGGGGAGTTTCAAAACGTGCAGAGTTTCCTGCGAAACATCCAAGCCAGCTTCCAATACTTTGACCAGACGCGAACGGGTAGGCTGAACAAAAGCGAAGTCTTAGCGGCCCTACGCCACGCCGGATTCGGGCACGTGGACCAAGGAGCCGTGAAATCGTCCTGCCAAGCCTTTGACCCCGACCGCACAAACGCGCTTTCGCTCGATCAGTACATCGCGATGACGCTGTTTCTGCTCAGCGCGAAGGTACGTATTTTATTTCCCAAATCTAGGCACACTGTTTGCCCATACACAAGACTGACACTTTCTTTTATTTCTCAGCGCGCTTTCGACGCCTTCGACGCGACGCAACCCGGTAGCGGGAGGATCACGCTGGACTTTAACCAATTCGTATACGCGGCGTCGAAAACGAGGTAAAACTAGATTTCTTTTGGAGTGGAAGATGCGATGCATGTGTGTCTTCCGACGAGTCCCGGTAATACATCATAGAGTTAAGGTGTTTCGGTATGGTATCTCGAGGGCATGGCGATCAACAACACAAATCATACATGTGTTTCTGGTAAAAACATTACAACCGCCCGTCGCGCGTGTCTCATCTTCATCTCAATCAGTCTCGTCTCACCCGTCTCACTCCTCCTTCGTCTCCGAGACGTGCGGCGGGTTCCCTCCCGTGACTAAATTGACCAGGTAGAACAAACACATGAACGCCGCGCCGATGAATATCACGCCGGACGGCACCATGGACGCGCCCGCGAAGAATTTCTTTCCCATGATGGTTCCCAACGACGCCGTGATGCCGGCGCTCGTGACGGTTTCAACAAAGCTCCCTTTCCCCGCTTTCCATTTCTTTAAACTCAGCGCGCCTAGAATCATCAAAAGCGATCCGAACCCGCCTCCGAACAACAAGCTCTTGGTGCTTCCCGCGATGACGAACCCGGCGAGACCAGACAAAGCCACGAACAACCCCCACGGCAGGGTGAAGCAAAAGTCGTGCCGCGGCAGGATGGACATTTTATGTTCGCTCGCTTGGTGTTCCTGCGATGGGGCCGCGCCGAAGGTGTCCGTACCACCTGCAGGGTCCGCGGCGTCTGCGTTTGTCGTGGAAAATGCAACGGTGCTACTCCGCCCTGGGCCTTTCACAAGCGCAAACGCGCTCCGCCGGAACCGGGTTTCTACTGGGAACCCAGGTGCGTTACCAAGGCCGACGCGCACGCGCGGGGGCGGCTCCAATCGATGCGATCGCTTTCCCGTCGAATCTCCGGAAAGCGCGCGAACGTCCGAGAAGGCGCGTGCTTGTGTAGCAGGCACGCGAACCCGTGTCCCGCCCGGGGCTGGGCTCGACGGCCCGACCACACACAGTCGATACGTCGAGGTCACAGAGCAAAACTCCATGCACGGCGACGGAAGCGTCCGTCCCAACTGCGGCACGCGCGCGCGCGATGCGCCAAGCGTTTCCAAAGTCACTTTTCTTCCGTGACAATGGATTGGCTGAGTAAAATGCAGGTGGCCAATCACTGCGAAGGTGTGATTTGCAGAGATGCATGCGCAAAAAGCGAAAAAAGAAGTCGCGAGAAACTTCTTTTGTGGATTTTTGTTCAACTCCAAATCTAAACGTTAATTACACGACGGTAAGCCCCCCCGTCGTCTTCGCCTTGGCTTCCAACTCCGCCACAACCGCGTTCCGCGAGTCTTCCTCCTGTAGCGAGTTGAAGTACTTGTCGTAGTACTCCGCGGCGAGCTCAAGCTGATCGAGGTCGGCGTAGATGTCGGCGATCACGCCGAGCGCGTCCGTTTCGCCGGCGTGGTCGGAATGTTCCGTCGACAGCGCCAACACCGTCTGCATCGCCAGAAGGGCTTCTTTGAACCGTCCCAGCCGTTCAAAAGCAGCACCCATCCCCCGCTGCGCTTTTCGCAAAGCTTTCCAGCCCTCGTTGAACGAATTCGGGTTGCACTCGATGTCCCGCAGGGCGACTGCGCGGGGACAAGAAATAAGAAAAGTGTCAGTCTTTTTTTCGTAACCGCGCAGACAGGTTTAGTGTGCTCTGGACAATCGGCAAACAGTCGTGTGATTCGGCTGAACAGTCAGGCCGTGGGATTGGGGTAGGGTAGTACTTTCAACCTGTACTCCGTACAACGCAGTAAACAGTCAGGTAGGGGCAGCAAACAGTCGTCGTGTTTGGGAAACACGCACCTTGGAAATCCGCAAGCGCCGCCGCGTCGTCGCCATTTTTCAAAAAGCTCTTTCCCGATTTCAGTTTTTGTACCACCCGCGACACGGTTTCGTCATCCGCCTCGTCCGTGGAATCCGCGCTCTTTTCGATGAACCTGTTTCCCGCTAACGGCGCGGTGTACGGCCCGATCCCGGCTTCGCGCATCTCCCGCCGCAATTCCGCGTTTACTTTGAGCAACTTTTCGTTAAGAAACCGAACCTGTTCCCCCTTCTTCCGCGCTTCGTTGCCACCAACCGCGCTGCCCACGAACCCGACCGCCTGCCCGAGCACCAACGCCGCCACGAGGTACTTGTGGTCCATCTCGAACCCGGCGAACCGAACGCTGAAGTCCTCGCGGAAAATCTCGTCGGGTTCCGTGAGGCCTGTGGGTGTTTTGGAGGGTTGAGTGTCGTGTCAGTCCACCTTCGTTGAAACGGAGAATCGGAGAAATGGTTTGAAACAACGCGAGCTTGACCGATGTTTCTTTATTTTTCATCATTGTCGCGAACCTGTTGGCGTGTCGGAAAGTCGGTTGCGGCCGTCTCATCTGGTGTGGGTGACGTCCGCTTTCACGCGTGCGGGGTGGGTGCGCGTACCTATGGGGAGGCTCTTGAACGGCCCGTTGGTGGGAGACAGATCGCCGTCGAACGCATTGGCGAGCGCGGCGTTTGGAGCGCACGCGACGAGCGCAGCCGCCGCGGCGGTCGCCACCGCGGCGCGGCGCAGGCGGTCGGCGACCGAGACGACTTCGTCGCTTGCGCTGCGATCGGTGCTCGCGGCGCACGCCACGGTGCGTCGCGCGCGGGGCGCGGTTTGGCCCGGCGCGCAGGCGCGAACGCCCACCGAACTCAAGGCACACGTCGACATCGATGCGGACGCAGCGGTGACGCGACGGCGGGAGTGGCTCGTGTAGGGGCGAATGCGCGAAGATAAAGAGAGGCAACCACGAAGACACGTAATCTTCGTCATCCACGTGGAGATCGACGGTGGCGCGTGGCTCGCCGTCAGGTTTCGCTCTGTCAGCGTTCAAAATGCAACGACGAGCTGCCGTTCATCAGAGGGGCCTGCACGCCCCCCACACCTTGTGTCTCGGGAGACCACCGCACCCACGGCGTTTGCGTGTTTCGCGCCTGGTGTTTCGTGGGACACGTAACTGACGGAACCGGTCAAAGTCAGCTCTGAACGCGGCAACCGGGTCGGCCACGTGTTCATCCAACGTGCCCTGTTTCTGCACGGGCAACCCACATCAAACCGGATTACAAGATGTTCTCCCCGAAACACCGCTCGCGGTTCCAGCGGTGTCCCGTGTGCGACAAGGACGTGCATCGCGTGTTGCTGAGTAGCCACGTGGAGGTGTGCCTCGAAAAGGGGAGTGCTGGGGGCGGGAGTGGGGTGAGTTTGGTACCAGGCAGTGCAGGTAGGAGCGACGACGACAAAAGGGCATCTGACAGTTGGGGACAAACGAAGGAAAAGGAAAGTCCCCGCGCGGAGTGTTCCGGGCGTCACTTTGGGGAGGACACCCGGGAAAGGTCTTGGGAAACAAATCAAAATCATCACCCGAATAACAAAGCATCTTTCAGCACAGCGGGCGCGTTCGCGAAACATTTAGGGATATCGCCGGCGATGAACAAAGAAAACGACGACGCGGATGGCCGCGGCGTTTTCGTCAAAGCGGGCGCGAGGAACTCCAAAGACGGGACCCGCAAAAGCGGTGGACCCCTGAGCGGGTGGGCGGTCGCGACGGGCGGCGCTGGCGTTGTTTGTCCTCCCGTCCATTCGTCGCTCGACGAATTAATCCCCTGTTCCGCGAAACGTTCCGGGAGCGACGACCTGGTCGCGCCCGGTTGCAAAAAAGCCGCCGCGCGAGGCGACGACGGTATGACGAAAGCACGCGGTACCGATGATACCGACCCGGAAAAAGACAACGAGGACACCGAAGAGCACGCTGAGGACGTTGAAAAAGACGACGAATCCGAGGATAATAAAAACACCGACCCCGACGTGGACGCGCGCCGCGAGGAAAGCGCGCTCGCGGTTGGCGACGGCGGTTTGTTTCACTTTCC
>Ga0115003_10000734_pt1 | contig 29034 bp, 27 predicted proteins | sample ArcticOcean_MG_C_7_FD_88736 | JGI IMG/M metagenome (GOLD analysis project Ga0115003, IMG submission 88736) | Marine microbial communities from western Arctic Ocean - ArcticOcean_MG_CB11_88 | ecosystem: Environmental > Aquatic > Marine > Oceanic | place: Arctic Ocean: Canada Basin | collected... | reverse complement strand
TGCAGAAGTGTTCACCCTTACCAAAGGCCATACACCGCGCCGGCAACGACGGCGTCGCCGCTTATTTCGACATCCCGGGCTGCCGCCCTGAACAGGTACCTCAACGCAGGAGAGGCACCGCACATGTGCACCGCAGCGGTAGACATTCTTCGAAGCAATTGGGAATCAGTCGCGAGGCAAGGCGACGCGTAACGCTCCAGTCCTCTTCGCTCATCGCCCCAGTGACACTTGCTATGAGCTTGGCTGCCTAGGACTGCGACATTCTCTCCATCGGACGGACCGGATGCCCAATCGTTTTCAGATAAGCGCTGAGCCGTGATCGTCTGCCCGCATCCTTTCCTTCTTCGCTCCAGATCGATTACTACCAGAGCCTTAGCCCACTACCGACTCGGCCGATCCTCTCGCGCTCGCGGCGATGGCGCTGCGCAAAACCAGCGCAGACAGCATGCCGATTACGAGCGCGAAGATGATGGCAGGCCGGTAACTCCCCGTCGTGTCGATTAGCCAGCCCGCCACCGCAGGACCGATAAGTCCACCCGCTCCCCCTGCGGTGTACAAGGCACCAAGCACGGTCCCCAAACCGACCAAACCAAACAGCTCAGCGGCTGCTGCGGGGCTCAGTGCTACATAGCCGCCATAACTTGTTCCTAAGACGAAGGCAAAAATCGCCAGCGCCAGATAACTGTCGCCGCCGAAGAGCCAGATAGCGAATGAACCACCCAAAATTCCGAACGAAATTTGGTAGAGACGCATCAAACCAACCATGTTCACGAACATGCCGAGGATGAGGCGTCCTGCCATCGAACCAATCCCGAGAATACTGATGAGCGCAGCCGCTGCAGCGCTTGACATCCCTTGCTCCTCCGCATAAGGGACCAAGAAAACGAAGGGCACAAACAGAGCAAGGGTCATCAGGAACCCCGCTAGATACATACTCCGAAACACCGGAGAACGCAGAACTGCCCGCAAATCCAACGGGCTCTGGTCCGCCGCCCTGGGCGCTCGGAACGCCAAAGCAGCAACGATAAACAAGGACACCAAGCATGCAGCAGCGAAGACCCGATAGGTCCACCGCCACCCGTTTTCTTGTATCAACGCGTCAGCAATCGGGGGACCGACCAGCGTGCCCACCCCCACCCCAGACACGGCAATACCAAGTGCCACAGCTCTGTACCTCTCGAACCATCCCGAGACCTGCGACACCAACGGTACGTAGCAGCATGCAGCGCCCACACCGATGCCGAAACCATAGGTGAGGTACCCAAGCCAGATCCGGTCAACCATCGAAGTCAGCAACAGACCGCTCACCATCGCAGCGCACCCCACAAGCACAACTGGGCGCGGCCCCCACCGATCTGATGCGCGCCCGGCTGGCAACCCGAGCACAAAGAGAAAGAAGATCGTGAGGCCAAATAAGATCGCCGTCGACCCATTGCCGGAACCGAACTCGTCCGACATAGCGGACAAGAAGGTGGTGAAGCTGTACGTCACCCCAAAGATGGTCGCCGTCGACAAAAAGGTTGCAGCTACAACCAACCAACCCCTCAGCGAGTCGACTCCCGCCGCCAACCGTTGGCCGTCACCTGAGTCGTTCACGAAGTTACAGAGTGATGCGCGGGAGAAATCATTAAACCATGCTCCCACGATGTAGCGCCGCGAAGTCAACCGACGGTGAACTCATCCAGGGAAGCACCCGACTCATCGAGGCACCCATCGGTGGCCGCTCAGCGGCCTAATCGCTCGGCGAGTACGTGGTTGCCAAGACGCGCACTCGATTCCAAGAGCCCAGCTATCGATCCGTATCGCAGTGCCGATGAGCGATTGCCCGGTGACAGTGCGTTAGGACGCCCCGAGTACCGCCGCTAACCGGCAGCGCTTGGAGAAGCGAGAACGCCCTATGTCAACGTTGCTCTCGGCGCCATCTCGACAGAGCGGCGCGACATCCGCCACTTGGTATTCCATTTGCTGGGGCCTTGCCTCCTAGGAGTCGGACTCAAGCCAGGCGTTGAACTTGGGTTGACGTTTCTCTCGGAACGCTGCCCCACCCTCTTTAGCGTCGGCCAGGTGATCAGTGATCGCAGTCTTGGCTGCTATCTCATCGAGTGACTGGTCCCAGGTCATGTTCGCTGCCTGGTTGATAGACCGTTTGAGCATGCGCATCGCCACCTGAGGCCCGTTCGCCAGCTCGGTCGCCAACTCCATGGCCGCCAGCATGAGCTGATCGTCGTCGACCACCTCGTGCACGAGTCCGAGCTCGTGCGCCGCTTGCCCATCGACGATGCGCTTGCGCATTAAGAAGTCCATAGTTTTGGCCACACCAAGGTGTTGCACTAACAACCACTGCCCACCTTCGTCGGGTAGCAGCCCGAACCGTAGCGTCGCGCTGCCCAACTGAGCAGACCGCGCAGCAATACGGAAATCGCAAGCCAGGGCAAAGGAGAAGCCGGTCTGGATCGCAAAACCATTGACGGCTGCGATAGTCAGCTTGTCGAGATGGCGCACCGCTGTGTTGACCGTCTGTGAGATTGTACGCAGGCCGTTATATGTACTGAGCTCGTCGTGATGTCCCCCGTCGATCGGTGGCATGTGGCCATTTGTCGATTGGTTGTAAGATTTTAAGTTGTCACCAGCCCAGAACCCGCGCCCCTGACCAGTGAACACGACAACGCGCACCCGGTCGTCCATCTGCGCCTGGGTAAGCAGTTCGATCAGGTCGCGTTTCATCGGCACCGTAGAAGCGTTCAGGGTCTCGGGTTGGTTGAACGTCACTGTAAGGACGCCTGGATCCGAAATCGAAGTTCCGAACCCGGTGTATTTCTGATCATCGATGGCCATGTTTTCCCCTATCGTCCAGCACGACCACCGTAGACGGGACACGCTCCTGACATCATTCTCGGGCTGGCATCTGCCTAATCTCGGCTCGCACGTAACAAACGAGTTCTTCCCGTGCCCCCGTGCGAGCCGTGGCTGCACCCAATGGCGTTGAAATCCAATGGCGTTGAACACTTAGGAGCAGTCCTTTCGTGACAGCTCGCTGACCGCCGTTCGGTCCAGATACATACTGAGCCGCCCGAGCGAGACGAGGCTCAACCCATCGGGCCCTGAATTCACCCCGCAGCTCTCAATGATGGATTGCCCAACGACCGGTCGTTCAGCGCTCAAACAAAGAGACCCTTGAAATAGCTGCGACGAATTAACACACGCCGGGCAGGAGTGCTCTGGCACATCGCATTGATACAAGATCACGCTGTCAGCCACTCTTCAGGCAGCCACTCTTCAGGCAGCCACTCTTCAGAATAGTTGTGCGTGTGAGTGCTACGTTCCACTAGCGCACCACCGTGCTCCAGGAGACTCTCATGACGCTTGACGTAACCCCACTTACGCCCTTTCTCGGGGCCGAGGTATGCGGTCTGAACGTGCTTGATTTAGACGACGAACAGTTCGCTGAACTCTTTGACGTGTTCACTCGTCACTCGGTCATCTTTCTACGCGATCAGCCAGCGATGACCGAAGAGCAGCACTATGAGTTCGCTGGCCGCTTTGGTCCAGTCCACGTTCATCCTTTCGCACGCGAAGCTGGTGCAAGCCAAGACAATCCGCATCCGGGGCTGATCCGCATGCGCACCACTGAACAGAGCCGAGTGGCCGCAGGAAATCGTTGGCATTCCGACGTCTCCTGCGATGACCGGCCACCGCAAGCTTCCATCTTTCAGCTACACCAAGTACCGAACGTTGGGGGTGACACCCTCTTTGCCAGCTTGTACGCGGCCTATGACGCCCTTTCCCCGCAGATGAAGCAGTACCTCGATGGCATGACGGCGCACCACTCGGGCGAAGAGTCCTATCGCAAGCTGTTTCAGATGAAGACAGCGCCAGGGTCCGCCTGGCCAGAAGCGGACCATCCCGTAGTGCGTCACCATCCAGATAGTGGACGACCAGCGCTATTCGTCGATCGCGAGTTCACCGAGTCGATCAACGGCCTTCCGAAAGACGAAGGGCGAGCGCTGCTGGACTTCTTGCTGGCCCATACCGAACGAGCCAACTTCCAATGCCGCTTCCGCTGGACCCAGAACGCCATCGCTATCTGGGACAACCGTTGCGCTTTGCACCATGCCATGTGGGATTACTGGCCACAAGAGCGTCGAGGCCATCGGGTCAGCGTTCAGGGCGAGGTTCCCTTAATGTGGAATCTCCTAGCAGACCACGTGCCAGAGGGACACCCAGACACCACCGTCAGGCTGACTGCGTAACGCTCCTCAGAGTAACCCTGGTCAGACTTTCGCTCAGCAGACTGTCGCTCAGCAGACTGTCGCTCAGCAGACAAGGTCGATCCTTGCCCATCTGTGATCACCTAGATTAAGCAGGCTTGTGCACGTGAGACCGTGAGCTAGGTTTAGCTGCGGCGCCGGGTCACGCTGGCGACGGTTATCCCCCGGCTTTTGCGAATGGAACATGATGCGATTTGGTATTTTCGACCAAGGCGAACAACCAGGTGGGCTTGCCTTGGGTGAGCTGTTGGAGAGTCGGTTGACGCTGGCTGAACGGGCCGAAGATGCGGGGTTCTGGGGCTACCACAAGTCCGAGCACCACATGATTCCGCTCGACCATGCGCCCAGCATCGGTATCTTCCTAGCGGCACTGGCCCAACGCACGAATCGCATGCGGCTCTGCTCGTTGGTGCACATCCTGCCCTTTTACCACCCGATTCGGTTGATCGAAGAGATCTGTATGCTCGACCATCTCACCCATGGAAGGCTCGAAATCGGGTTCGGCAAGGGCATAAGCGCACCCGAGCACAAGCTATGGGGCCTAGCGGCCGACCAAGCCGCTGCCCGCACCGAAGAGATGCTCGATCTGCTGTTGTTAGCACTCCAGTCAACCGGTGACTTTTCCTATCAGGGGGATTTCTACGATCTGGTCGACGTGCCGCTCGAGTTGCATCCGATGCAGCTGCCATATCCACCGCTGTGGCGGCCCGGCACTATCGAGACAGCGGCAGCTCTTGGCGTCAGCACAGTCGTGGCAGGCCCGACACTCACCGCCATCGCTGCAATCGAGCGCTACCAGTCGCTACGCCAAGACAAGTTGAGCGGTGGGCACGATCCAACAGTCGGCGTGATCCGTAAATTCGTCATCGCTCCGACAGACGCCGAAGCCGACCGGATCGGCCGCCGAGCCTGGTCTACCTACAGCCACAATCTTGGCTTATTGTTCCGCCGCCTCGGTTACGACATACCCAACGATCCAACCATCGGAGGCGACTACGAACGGGCAAAAGAGTTCGACGCAATCGTCACCGGGTCGCCAGAACGTATCAGAGACCATATTGATGAACTCCGCGTATCGGGGGTCGTCGAGTACGTGATCGGCTCATTCGCGTTCGGCGACCTCGCCCACGACGAGGCGCTGCGTTCGATTGACCTATTCGGCGAACACATAATTTCCCAATGACCAGCCGAACCGGTATCACGAGTTCTACGCCATGTTGGACGCCTCAACGCTGACCAATGGCTTTCGCAGCGATCGAGGCACCGCTATAAACGCATGCGTTGAATGTTGTGACCGTAGCGTTGGGTAAAACCGAGTGGCCCTGCAGTGGGCCAACGAATCCGGTCAACGAGCCAATTCCACGTTCGAACAACTGGACTCAAGATCGACTCTAGTCGCAAATCTACTCACTCAAGATGGGGTTCAGCCCGGCGACGTGGTCACCGAAATGTTGCGGCGCCGACCACTTAACGCATGATGGCCAGGACCAACGCATGAGACGGTCGGGCGACTCGTTGGCCAGTAAACCATGGCATCAAGCGCCGGCAAATAGCCAAACGTCGAGGTGAGGCGATCGTTCAAGCAACACCTGAACTGCGATCTTTATCACCTAGACGGCCAGACCGAGTGTGGCATGGTCTTGGCCAAGCACGTCGGGTTGGTTCACGCAGTCCGACCGGGCTCAGCCAGTTCCCCTATTCCTTGTTCTCCCATCGCCGTTGTCGACGACGTAAAACCGGTTGCCCGTAGAACTCAGGGTGTGCTGGCTGTTCACGTACCCGAATCGCCATTATTTCTCTTCGACGGTTACCGATGTGTCGAAGATGTGCGTTTCCTTGGCAACTAGTACCTCACGGCCGACACCGTTGCGCAGAACGAAGCACGCTCCACCGATCTGAGGGGACACGTCTGCACCCGGTTCGGCAACGATGCATTCTCTCGCGACGTCGTCTTCGTCGAATCGTTGCCTAAGACCCAGCAGCGGCAAGATCCAGCGGTTCGGGCTCAGCTGCTAGTAGCTTGCACAGTTCATAATGGATGCTGATCCCCGTTCCCCTCTACCGCCTCGAGCACCGTTGGCATTCGCCGTATGGTTGTGGCAACTCGTCAAGGATGTTGCCGCGGAGTACAGCGCAGACCGTGTCGGCGATGTGGCCGCTGCCATCACGTTCTGGACAGTTCTGTCGATCCCAGCCGCAGTCCTCGCTCTCGTGAGCACCCTCAGTTCGCTCGATGCCGTCGTTGGAGAGTCGATCACAGCAGACGTGCAAAGCGAGATCGAAGGCTTCATCACCAGCACGTTCTCTGAGTCTGATGCGTTGAACTCGACGGTGCGCGACCTCTTCAGCACATCAAGTGCAGGGGTGGCCACCGTTGCCACCCTGGTGGCACTCTTCACGCTGTCGCGTGCATTCGCCGGCTTGATTCGAGCGCTCGATGTCGCCTACGAAATTGAGGAGAGTCGACCCTGGTGGCTAGTACGGCTCACCGCAGTTGGGCTTGGGTTCGGGACGATCCTCATCGTGGCCTCCGGAGCGACTCTGCTGGCGGTATTGCCAGCCGACAGAGTCGTGCGGTTCTTTACGGTGCCACTAGTACTGCTCGGTCTCGTCACCTGGGCCGCCGCGGTATTTCACCTCGGGCCACATCATCGGACGCCATGGCGGTATGACGTACCAGGGGCGGTTTTGACCACCATCGGTTGGTTTGTAATATCACAAACTTTTGCGATATATGTGCGGCTCGCCGGTGACCAGAATGGCGTCCAGTCAACAGTCGGAGCGATCCTGCTTGCACTCAGCCTGATGTATCTTTTAAGCATCGCTCTGCTCGTCGGTGCCGAACTTAACGACGTTTTGGCCCGTCGTGCTGGTGTGGTGCAAAAACCGATCTCGGTAGCCAATCGTGCGCGTTCACTTCGGGACGATTTCGAACAGCGCCGCAGTGCGGAGCCGAATTAGGAACACCTTGGCTAGGAGCACCTTGGCCAGGAGTACCTTGCCGCTCTCTTTAGCGACCCATCGAACGCACTTCAGGGGGCACACCGGTCTCAGCGATGGCGTTCGCCCTTCGCTCGATCACCTCGGGTGATTGTGGATGGGTCAGTATCCACAACTTTTGCTCGCGAATAGCGGCCAGGACTGTCTCAGCTAGATCAGCAGGCTCGATCCCATCGTCGACTCCTGCGGACAGGAACTCACCGAATCGGGCACCGCCCTGCGAACCTGGGGTGACCCATCCACCCATGTCAGCGGGCTGGTTGCGATCGGACCGCGCTATACCGGTTCGGACGAATGCCGGGCATAGAACCGAGACGCCTACATTTGACTTGGTGGCCTGGCCCTCATGCCAAAGGCCCTCGCTCAGTCCCACCACACCGAACTTGGTAGCAAAGTAGGGCGCCATGAACGGCCCACCAGACATCCCTGCCATCGACGCGGTATTGAGGATGTGAGCTGGTTTACCATGGGACTTCATCCGGGGCAAGAACTCCCGGCATCCATAGATAACGGCGAGCAGGTTCACTTCCAGAACCCAGTCCCACTGTGCATCACTCTGTTCCTCGGCCAAACCTGCCGTGGTTACGCCAGCGTTGTTGTGCAGAAAATGGATGTCTCCGAATCGCTCCTGGGCCGCGTCTGCGAGAGCAACAATCTGGCCCCGGTCAGTCACGTCGGTCAGCACCGCCTCCACTGCAACACCAGCGTCAGTCAACTCGACCACAGCACGGCCGAGTGCCCCCACCTCGACATCACCGATCACAATATTGGCACCCTCTTGACCCAACCGGCGAGCCATAGCCAAACCAATACCGGACGCTCCTCCGGTGATGACCGCTGTCTTGTCGTTGAAATCCTGCATGAGCGCTCCTTGCTGTTCAGTTCACAAAGTACTTCACATGGAGACTGACAGCGTCGGCCGACACCACCTCGTTAAACCGCTGCTGCAGACATGGCCCGCCAGACCCGTTGGGGCGTGAGGGGCAGATCGATGTGCCGGATACCAAGCGGCGCAAGGGCATCAATGACTGCGTTCTGGATGGCTGGCACCGAACCAATGCACCCCGACTCGCCGATCCCCTTCGCCCCGAGGGGGTTGTTCGGCGTCGGGTGCTCAGTCATATGGGCTTCGAGGTTCGGGACCTCAGTGGCCGACGGCATCGTGTAAGACAGCAGATCCCCAGTAAGCGGATTGCCGTTGTCGTCATAGACAAACTCTTCATACAGCGCTTGACCAATGCCTTGGACCACTCCGCCGTGCACCTGGCCCAAGACAATCATCGGGTTGATCATCGTGCCCGCATCGTCGACCGTGACCATACGCAGCAGCGTTACCGCTCCTGTCTCCCGGTCGACCTCAACCACGGCGGCGTGAGCACCATAGGGCACCGAGTGATTGTCTGGTTCGAAGTCCGCTTCACATTTAAGCGCGAATGGGTCGCCCGCAGCAGTTTCTTCTGCCGCAATGTCCGCCCACCCAAACGTTGTCGCTCCAGGAGCCCCGGTGACATGGAAGGAACCAGTCTCCAGGTCGAGCACAACATCATCAACAGCCGCCTCAAGCATCTCAGCCGCCCGGGCCCTTGCCTGCTCAACCAATATTTCTGTGGCCACAGCGACGGCCGAGCCAGCTTTTTGCGCTGACCGGCTTCCACCGGTAAGGCCACCTCGAGGAACCACATCGGTGTCTCCGTGGAACACGCTGATCGATTCGACGGGCGCTCCAGTGCGCTCCGACACCAGCTGGATCCATGTGGTGTAGTGACCCTGCCCGTAGGGCGACGAACCTGTGTGCACCACAAAGGTTCCATCAGGATTTAGATGTAGGGCACCGTATTCAGTGCCAGGAACTCCAGCGGTGCGATCCACGAAGGCGGCGATACCGACGCCAAGCATCCTCACCTGGTCGGTTGAACGGCGCTCGGACTGCTCGCGGCGGATCGCGTCAATGTCTAACTCGTCCAACAGTTTCTGCAAGCACCCTGGATAATCGCCCGAGTCATAAATGACCCCACCAGCGCTGGTCATCGGGAGTTGTTCCGCCGCGATCATGTTCTTAACCCGGACCGCCAGCGGGTCCATAGCGACCTCGGCGGCGAACAAATCGATTGCCCGGTTCAGCAGCGCTCCTGACTCGGGGCGGCCTGCGCCTCGATACGCAACTATCGGGGTCGTGTTCGTCGCCACCGCATCGAGTGTCCAGTGGATGTGCTCGATGTTAAACGGTCCAGGCAGCATGCGCGTTGCGTTTCGTGCCTGAGCCAGGCCTGCAACTGGATACGCACCAACGTCGGTCCGAACATGAACCTGCAACGCCCGCAGAGTGCCGTCCCGGTCACCGGCAATGGTCAAATCATGCAGCTGAGCCCGGCTGTGGCCCAAGCCGACCATGTCGTTGCTTCGTGGTGGCGTCCAGCGCACCGGCCGATCAACGAGTTTTGCCAGGTGACCGAGCACCAAGTCTTCGGGATAGACCCTGGCCTTGGCGCCGAAACTACCGCCGACATCGCTGGTCGTCACCCGCACCTCGTCAGCCTCGAGACCATAGAACGCAGCGAGAGCGTTCCGCATTGGATGTACGCCCTGACATGAAGCGTGTTGGTGGAGTCGTCCGTCGACCCAGCGGGCAGCGGCGACCCGACCTTCAATCGGTGCAGGATGGACTCTGTTGTTGTTGATACGAGCCTGCACCACGACCTCGAATGCGGAGAAGTCAATCGGCTCTGAATCTGGTCTTTCCTCGAAAACGAGCACATTGCTATCAGAGCCATCGAAGATCGGTGGCGCTTCGTGGGCCGTCGTCAAATCAACAACAGGTGGGAGCGGGTCGTAGTCGATAACAACCAATTCTGCGGCGTCGGCGGCGGCGGCCTCGGTCTCCGCCACGATCGCCACCACGGCCTCGCCCACGAAACGGACCCGATCACGAGCTAACGCGCGCATGGCGGAGAACGCTGGGTGCGGCGCGGCAAGTCCTGGCACATAGGTGGGTCGACCAGCCGCTGCTAAATCGGCTCCCGTGACGACAGCAAGAACCCCCGGTGCCGCCGCTGCATCTGCGGTGTCGATGCTCACAATCTCGGCGTGCGCTATCGACGAGGTCACGAAATGAGCCACCACCGCATCGGGCGAAGCGTCACCAACAAATGTTGTTTCGCCACGTAGTAGATGGACGTCTTCGACCCGCACCAGCGAATCACCCGTTCGAGATAACACCATCTCGCCAAAGGTACACGGCAGCGAGCACCAGCTTGGCACCCGGCCCTTCGTGGATATCAAGACGTGCCGCTGTGGAAGACTCGAGCCATGACGTCGGATCTCGATACCGAAAGCAACAACACGACTGATAGCCCACCCAAGATCCAAGTGCGACCCCTCTCGGTTCACATCGGGGCGGAGATCGACGGCGTCGATCTACGCCAGCCTCTCGACTCAGCGGTGATAGCCCAAATCTGGGCTGCTCTTCTGAAATGGAAGGTTGTCTTCTTCCGCGACCAAAAACTCGACCACCAGGCGCATGTGGCCATGGCCCGCCAGTTCGGCGTCCCAACTCCGGGCCATGTGGTTTTCGGGGGCCATGCCGAGTACCCCGAGATCTATTCTATTGCCAAACATCGTGTCGCCAACAGCAGCCTGGCGCCTCCGTTGATGCGTCCGTGGACAGGCTGGCACACCGACATCACCGCGGCAATCAACCCGCCCGGACAGTCAATCCTGCGGGGTGACATCGTGCCGCCTTACGGTGGCGACACTCAGTGGGTCAACCTGGCCGCCGCCTACCAGGCTCTGTCCCCGACCCTCCGGGACTTTGTCGACGGACTACGAGGTGTGCACAGTTACAGCATCCCCACAGGTGGCGAGAGGTCAGCCGCTCTCGAGGAAACTCTCGAAGATCGCTCACTCGTCAGCGAGCACCCACTTGTCAGGGTCCATCCCGAAACCGGTGAACGGGTGCTGTACACCAGCCCGGCCTTCTTGAAGTCAATCGTGGGCCTCTCTCCTAGAGAGAGCCAGTTGGTGTTGGAGTTGCTTTGGGAGCATTCCGTGCGCACAGACTTTTCCGTCAGGTTCCAGTGGGAGCCCGGGTCTGTTGCCTTCTGGGACAACCGGTCAACCGCCCATCTAGCTCCTCGAGATATCTTCGCTACTGACTTCGATCGCCAGTTCTGGCGCGTCACGTTAATGGGCGACGTGCCAGTCGGCGTCGACGGCCGGTCATCGACTACCCAACAAGGCGACCCAATCGCACCGGCCTAGCCAATCACTTCAGCCAGGTGTCATTATCGCTACCGACCGCCCTCGGCGCCTTTCGTGGTCCGAGGCTGTCACCATTCAATTGGAAGCCGATGCCGGGAACCTGGACCGGAGTTGCTTCGGAGCCCACCAGAATCTCATGGAGCAATCCGCGGGCCGCTGGCTGGCCCTCGTTAATCACCTCAGAGAGTTTGCGTACCCGGCTCGCTGGCACGGAGTGCGCGACGAGTTGATCTTCCCAGCTCGCAGCATTGTCGGCGGAGAAGGCCTCGATCATCAGGACTCGGAGAGCGTCCTGGTTCTCGCGACGCACCGTGGGGCTCAACCAGCGCTCGTCGGCCGCCCACTCAGAATGTCCAAGCACTTCACACAAGCTATGGAACTGCCGCTCGGTGTTCGACGCGATCATGAGCTTCACCCCATCAGACGTGACGAAACAGCCCGATGACGGCGACCGGCTTGCCGCCTCGTTGCCGAGCCTAGGCAGGTCGTTACCCGTGGTAGCCACCGACGACACATTCGAGGCCATCAGGTTCAGAGTGGTGTCGAGCATGGACACATCAACCACCTGCCCTTCGCCCGTACGTGCGCGTTCGGCAAGCCCCGCCATGACAGCGAACGCAGCGTTTAGCCCAGTGGCGTAGTCGACATATGGAGCGCCAACCTTGGTTGGACCCATCTCGTCGGTGCCGGTCGTCTCCATAATCCCTGACATGGCTTGAACCACATGGTCATACGCAGGGCGACCGCCAATGGGGCCCTCATCGCCGTAGGCAGATATCGAGCAGTAAACGATCGTTGGATTTCGGGCCTGCACCGCGCCGATGCCGAGCCCAAGACGCTCGGCCACGCCGGGGCGGTAGTTCTGGATGAACACGTCAGCGTCGTCGACGAGCTCCAGAACTGATTCGAGCCCCATTGGTTCTTTCAGGTCAACTTCAAGGAATTGCTTGTCGCTGTTCTGCACACAGAAAGACAGACCAAGCTGCTGCGGAACCAGCTCTTCAACTGGTCCGCCGGAACGAATCCACTCGCCGCCAGGCGGTTCCACCTTTATGACCTCAGCGCCCAGCAGTGCAAGCTGATAGGTGCAGTACGGGCCAGCCAGCACCTGGGTCAAGTCAATAATACGGAGACCATCGAGTGGTATAGGCCGAGCCACAAAGAGCACACTTTCGTTCGAAGGCAATCGGGAGTTCCGCCATTATTACCTGTGCTGGTCGCCATTACCTGTGGTGGTCGCCGCCCAACCGTCCATGCACCCGCTTGCCTGGCTCTGGCTTATACAAAGAACTTACGTCATCCAATGGCGACGGGTCAGGGGTGCTTTAACGTGCCGAGAGGCCGGGATAACCCCCATGGATAATTCATCGATGACGCGGCGTCGTTCGAGCCGAGTGCGACGACGCTCATGGTCGGAGGCAGCCTGAGCCGGCAAGGCAGCGACTCTACGTAGCCAATCAAGTTAAATCGCTGAAATTTCGGCGCTCTCAGACCATTCGAATCCTGATTATTTTCCACGCTGTACTAGCCACAGATCGACGGCTACTGCCCCTGTGTTCGTACGTCATAGGTCCCCGTCCAACCACGCGCACCCCTATTCAAGGGGCACCGAACAACCAAGCGCTCGACAAAGCTCTTTTCTCGCCTCGGTTCTTGCCCGAGGCGGCCGGACGCAATCCAACCACCACGGTATTCGGACGTCGGCTACGCCTAGTCGACTTTGGCAAAATCACAACGCCGTGCCTACCGTCATAGCCATGGCTGACATCGAACGCCGCTTTGTAAGCAGAAGACGCGCCGACCCAACAGGGCCCGGGCGCGACCTGCGGTACATCCCGAGCGAGGCTCGCGACGGCAAAATTCTGACCGCTGGTGACATCACTCGTTACAACCTGCAAGGTTTCTTGGAGCCCCGGCAGGTGCTGCCCTCAGACGAGGCAGCCGAACTACGGAACTACTTTGACGATTTGTTGCAGCAGGTGCTCGACGCCGACGACAACCGCAACTCGTACTCGATCAACACGTACCACGTAGTGTGCGAACGGCTGCACGACATAGTTACAGATGACCGCATTACTAGAATGGCTGCTGACCTATTGGGCGAAGAAATCGTCTGTTGGGGAAGCCATCTATTCGCCAAGCTTCCGAACGACGGCAAGGAAGTCCCCTTTCATCAAGATGCCGTCTACTGGCCAATGACACCAAGCCGCTCGGTCAGTGTGTGGCTAGCTATCGACGATGTTGACGACGAGAATGCAGCAATGCGATTCGTACCAGGCAGTCATCTCGACGGAGCGCTGAAACATCACGTCCGTGAGCTTGACGGCAGCCGGATACTCGGACAAGAAGCTGATTCTCAAGAGATAGAAGGCCGACCACAGTACCTAAATGCCATGCCGGCCGGCTACGCCTCGCTTCACAGCGACATGTTGCTTCATGGTTCCGCCGCCAATTCATCGATCCGCCGCCGGGCTGGACTGACGCTTCGTTATGTCAGCGCGGATGTACGACTCGTCGAGGGTTACGACTACTGGCGAAAGTCCGCGGTGCATGTGCACAGCGGTGACCCGTCCGGCTTCTGGTACGACCGCCGCCGACCGGATGGTGAACATCCCGAAAAGATGGCGAAGCTCTGGGGCGAGTTCGACGGCCAACCAATGGACGACTAAAACCCGCACCTCGAACAGCTCGAGCAATTTCCGGGGGACGTATTTGCGGTACGTTCCATCTTGTGCGCTTTGAGACCTTCCATCTGATGTCCACACCTGAGATGGAAGCTGGTGTCGACGTCTACCGCCACACGATGGATCAGATCCGGTTAGCAGACGCCGCCGGGTTCGACACCGCCTGGTTCGCAGAGCACCATTTCTCGAACTATGGGTTCTGTCCCAACCCATTCCTGCCGATTGTCAAGGCCGCTGCAATCACGGAACGAATTCGTTTCGGGCAAGCGGTCTCGGTGTTGCCCATTTGGCACCCGGTGCGACTCGTCGAGGACATCAACGTCACCGACATCCTGTGCGATGGTCGGCTTAACGTGGGTTTCGGGCGCTGCTATCAACCGACCGAGTTTGAGGCGTTCGGCACTCAACTGTCAGAAAGTCAGGCGCGGTTCGACGAGGCCCTGCGACTCATGATGACCGCCTGGACCGAAGAAGACTTCACTTTCGAGGGTGAGTTCTGGAACGTCCCGACGCCGTTAACGATTTTGCCTAAACCAGTCCAAGCGCCTCATCCGCCGCTGTTCATCGCCGCTTCGAGCCCCACCACCTATTGCCGTGCGGCGAACGAAGATTTCGGGGTGCTGTCTTCGGGGGCGGGCCTCACCCTCGACGGTGTGCGCGACGCCTACACGAACTACGCCAATACGCTCGACGAACTGGGCAAGTCGCGTGAGGATCACGAGTTCCATTCACTGCGTTTCGTTCATGTGGCCGAAACCGACGAGGCCGCAGCACAGCATGCGGAAACATCGCGTTGGAATGGTCGAGTAGCCGCAGCGCTGCACCGCGGTTGCGACAGCATTACAAACGGTTGGGCCAACGATGTGCACTCCCCGAACGAGCCCAATGATGAAGAGTGGAACAAACGCCTAGTCTTCGGCTCACCCGAGACAGTCATCGAGCTTCTAAAGGGCCTCGAAGTAGCGGGTATCAGCCACGTCGTCTGCCATTTCGATTTCGCCAGCATGAAGCAGACTGACATCGTCCGCTCGATGGAGTTGTTCGCTGAGCGGGTGATGCCTGGCTTCGATCAAACATGACGGCCGATGTGGCTGATGCCCGGCGCTAACCAATTCGGTCGACAACAGCCAGGATGCGATACATGTCGCGGAGCACTGGCCTCTCGATGAGTTTGCCGTCGACAACGACGAGGCCTGTGTCGGCTTGCTCAACCGTAGATATGACGCTCGTGTAGCGCGAAGCTGCTGTCGTCGATCAAGGCAAAATAGTCGCCACGCCACAATAACGGTGTCTGCACAGCACAGAAAGGCCTGCTTTCTGCAACGCTAGAAAGGACAGGCACGACCCAATCTGGGATCAGTCCAATAGCTCGTCGGCCAGCAGCCCGAGTTGTGTCCGCAGCTTCTTCGTCAGGCTCTTCACAACCAAGAGGTAGGACTCCTCGAGGAGATCCTCGACAGGTACGAGTTGATCATCAGATGCAAGATCAATGGTGATCCAGTGCCTTTTATTCATGTGGTAGCCCGCCGTAACGGCGGCGAACTGTGAGCGCAACGCGACCCCATCGTCTGGGTCTACCTTGACGGTTACTGAATGCTGACGTGTTGGCACCAGCGCAAACATTTTGCCGCCGATCTTGAACACCGCGGCCTGCGGCCCAAACGGGAACTCTTCAACCACTGCCGGCAACGATCGCGCCCATTTCGCCACCTGGGCCCGGTCCACACGCTTCGCCATCGCACCATCATCGTCCGTCGACAATGGCACGTCCAACGCAAGCAGATCCGGTTCCATCCCTTGGCTCAGGCCGTAAAGGTCAGAGTCGCGACGTCGAGCGCTAACTCTGGCTGCGACACCGAGACCAATGCTTCTTGATCCTGCACCAGGTTCTGACCTGTTAGCCGGCCCCGCTTGATTCGTGGACGCGACACCAGCAATGTGGCCGCCAATCCCTCAATCATTGTCATCGGCGGCGGATTCGCCTTGGGCGATACCGACACCAAGCGTCTCGATTCGGCCAAGTAACGCCATCAAGAGCTGTCGTTGTGTGCAGCCACTCACTACAGAAAGGGTTCATAATCGCACCTTGTACTCAAACCGAGTCTCCTCGGCACCCTGCAGCCCTTTTTGCCAATGTCTGAGCGACGGCTAAATTCATTCGCTTCACCCTTATTGAGGAGCGAGCATGAGCTATACGTCATTTTCGATTGGCACCCCTGGGAGAGCTTGGGATGGTATCGAGGTCGGATCGGCCGACTGGCAAACACTTTTCACCCAGCAAATGGCGATTCTTGAAGCAGCTGGGGCGGACACGACAGTCAGCGGATTTGCAGCTTCGATCGGCAAATGGATAAACGTGAATACCTATCCTGATGTCGAGGCCAGCACGCGAGTGATCGCACAGTTACTTTCAGCACAGTTGTTTGAGGTTGAAAGTTCCGGCCCATTCGTTGGAGCAGAAGACATGATGGCACTAATGGCTTCATAAATGCTGGCGCCCTGCAGCCTAGATTCACGATCCTGGCAGCTTTGCCAACGCTGTGAACAAGCGCGTAACGCCATCGACCGTGACCTCGTGCCTCTCCCCCGAGTCAGTGCCCAGCTGAACAAGCGCTAAAGGAATCAGGCCACCGAGCCTGTCGTTTTTCGACTAGCTGGTTTCGCTGTAGTCCTCCACGCCGTGCCGGCGCACCGGCACGGCGTATCGCACGCCGGTGTATACCTTCGCCGGCAACAACAGTCTTTACATAGCGTTGGCGCACGGCCCTGGCACAGACCGTGCTCGTTGGTAGCGGCGTCATTCAGCAAGGCTTCATTGCGGGTTCTTCGGGTGACCGACTTCCTACAGATTGAGGTGCGCTAAGTTCTAGGCCGATGCCGCCCGCCCGCAAGATCGCATTCATTGGTTCGCACTCGGTGCGAAAAACCAATGCAGTGCACTCCTTCGCTGGGGCCGTGGGCCGTAGTGGGCGCAGCGTGGAGGTCGGCCGTGAGGTCGTCCGCTTTAGCCCTCTGGGGCGGAACGAGGGGGCCACGCCCGAGGCACAACTATGGGCGATCATGGCCCAAATCCAGCAAGAACTCGAGCTTCGTAACCAGGCTGAAGTACTGGTGGTCGACCGCGCCGTTGTAGACAATTTCGCGTACTTCCTTCGTGTCACTGGCGGTGATGACCCATTCGACGTCAAGCCTCTGGTTCGGCGCTGGTCCCAGACCTATGACCTGTATGTACGTCTCCGTCCTGACGTTGCGCTCAAGGCCGACGGTGTGCGCAGCACCAACGAAAAGTTTCGCAACGAGATCGAAAAGATTTTGGACCTAATCATTCCGAAGTATGTCGATCCCGAAAAGCTGGTTGAACTACGAGCTTCGGACATCACCGAAAGTTTCGACTGGGGCGCTCTACTCGAACGATTATGCGGCCCGCTGGGCAATGACAAGCTAGAGCCAAAGATGATTACATATGCGCCGACACTCTGGGACTTCGACGCCTAACCAATGCGCAGCGTGTTCCCGCGGAAAGTTGCGATCAGCTGTTCATCGGCCGCGGAGCGAATCTGCACATCGTAGATTCCTACTTTGCCCCGCAGGCTGTGTTCGATAGCTTCAGCGATCAGCACGTCGCCGAGTGCAGCGGCAGCCACGAAGTCGATAGAGGCGCGGACGGCCATAGACGGGTTACCGCGGCTGTTCCCGGCATAGGACATCGCAACGTCGGCCAGCGTGAACAGGACGCCACCGTGGAGTTGCCCAAGACTTCCCAGGTGTTGTTTCCCAACGGTCATTGAGACTTCGGCAGTGCCGGCTCCTGCTGAAGTCAGCACAATACCGAGCTCACGCGCGGCGGTGTCAGCGACGTGTAAACCCTGCACGCGTATCAGTGCTTGCTCATCGTTCGCTGGATCCATGGCTGAATCGTAGTTCCTGGAGCGTCACCGTTTCTGAGACCAACAGCGCAAAAGGCCGCTCCTTACACGGCGAGTTCACAGTCGCGGCTCACGAGGCTGCGGGCCGAATCGTTGACTGTTGCCATGGAGCTGTTGGCCATCCGCCCCGCCACTATCTCAGGTCTCGGTCAAGGCACAAACCGCACCGGTATCGGCGCCTGCACTACAAAACCCGCAGGTCGTCAACCTCGCCCGACTAACGACACAACTACCGCGGGGATTCGTGGAATACGAGCTCGGTCAGAAAAATACATGTCGGACCCTGCCCGCCCAGGGGAGCGAGCCCGTGCCAAGCTAGGCGCATGAGCTTCGACATGCTTGCGGCCTTTCGCTCTGACCTCCCTGTTGTTGGTGACGGGTGGAGGCCTCCGCCCGAATACAGCTTCGTCGGCGGTCACAACGACGCAGCGAGCGTCCCCTTCAGCGGGCTCGCCGAGTCCCTAGTGACGGCTTTGCGTCGAGAGGGGTCGAATCTGGCTTACTACAACCTGGGTGGTTCGCCCCTTGGTTACGAACCACTTCGCAGTTTCATCGTTGGCGAACTTGGCGCCCGGGCTGGCATGGCTGGCGGGCCCGATCAGGTCCTAATGGTCTCGGGTTCACTGCAAGCCTTAGATCTGGTTAACGACGCCATGTTGTCACCCGGCGACACGGTGTTAGTCGAGCAGGCGACCTATGGAGGCATGATCTCGAGGATTGAACGGATGGGTGTTCGCCATGTTGGCGTGGAGCTTGACGACGGCGGCATTGTTCTTACCCATCTGAGATCGGTTCTAGAGGACCTCGCCTCCGACGGCATCACACCAAAATACCTCTACACAATTCCGACGGTCCAGAACCCGACAGGAACCGTCATGCCGCTCGACCGGCGTCAAGCGCTGCTAGCGCTTGCGCGTGAGTATTCGCTCCCGATCTTCGAAGATGAGTGCTACGCCGACCTGACTTGGGGCTGCGAACGCCCACCCTCTCTACGAGCGCTCGATGCCGACGGTGGCCAAGTCATCTATTGTGGCAGCTTCTCGAAGTCGATCGCTCCCGCGTTGAGGGTCGGCTACCTAGTTGCCGACGAGCCTGTCATCCAACAATTATTGGCGCTGAAAACTGATGCTGGTACCGGTTCCCTGGAGCAACTCGCACTTGGTGATTACTGCCCGTCGCACTTCACGGCACACGTTGACCGACTTGTCGTGGCACTGAAAATAAAGGCCGACGCCATGGTCGATGCGGTCCAGCGCGAATTCCGCGGCAAGGTTCACTTGGCGCCGCCCATGGGCGGCATTTATGTCTGGCTCACCTTCCCCGAGGGTACCGACACTGACGCTTTGGCACCGGCAGCGAAAGCTGCCGGCATCGAGTTCAACGCTGGTTCTGGATGGTCAAGCGACCCACAATGGGGCAAGCGCCGACTACGTTTGTGTTTTGGTGCCCCTGATGTGGACACCATTCGTTCTGGGATCGCGGAGCTCGCTCGGGTTTACCGTGCGTCGCAGATGCCCACCACCGCCAGCTGATTACGAAAATTAGCGCGACCCAATTGGCCAAACAATGGACAGACATCGCAATTGCTCAGCCAGCTCGATTTTGTACCTGCAGCCGTTTGAGGCTGAGCCACTGCGGACAGGCCAGGAAGGCCTCCCCTACCCCCACGGCAGCAGCTGGCTTCGGCCCGACCCGTGCAGCGATGCGCGATGAGCGACACACATGGGTTGTTCTACCCAAGTGTCACCCTGGCTTTGTCATGTCGACCGTAGTCCCTATGACTACGAATCGAATCCCCCAAAGCCAAACGCGCGAGTGGCACCCTGTTGTCATCAGACAGCTACTACGCACGCTCTCATGAGCTACCGATCTGTTGGGCGGCCGCGTGTCGGCAGCTTTGCCCCAGACGTGGTTCTGCACGACGTCTTCGGCGATATCTGGCGACTTGACCGACAGAGAGGAAAGTATGTCGTACTTATCTTTCATCGCCATATTCATTGACTGCCATGTGCAGAGCACGTGATTGCGGTTCGCAATCGATTAGATGAATTTGACACAGACGTTGACGTTGTTGTCGTGACCTTCGCTCAACGCCAGCATGTCCAAGATTACCTGCAACGAATGAGCCAGTTGCTTTCCACCTCATCTGCGCGCCCACTCGCCTTCCTTATCGACGAGGGTCGCGAGGCATACCGTGCCTATGGACTCGGCCGGGCCTCGACGGCAACCATCTATGGATGGCGCGTCTGGGTCCGTTATTGCCAGATCTTGAAATCCCGGGGCAGTGGCGCCTTGCAGCCTCCGACCGAGGACACAAACCAACTCGGGGGCGACTTCGTTATTGACCCCAGTGGCACACTGATCTACGCGCGTTGGAGCCGTGGGCCCGCAGACCGTCCGCCAGTCACCCACCTCGTCGCCGCAACACGGCGTCGATAGTGTTACGCAGCAGATCGAACCAAACCACACATTCAGTCCTAATAGATCTAAAGTACGGATATTATGCCGCATGCCTGCTCAACCACTTGATCGCACCAACCCACTCCCCCTGTGGGCCCAGCTTGAGGTTGACCTCAAAAGCCGGCTCGCCAACGGAGACTTCGACGACGGCGCTTTTCCCACCGACCTGATACTCACCCACGAGTACCACGTGAGCCGCCACACGGTTCGAGAGGCAATCCGCCATCTCAACAAGACAGGCGTCCTAAAACGAGAGCGAGGACGCGGCACCGTGGTCAATCGCGCCGAGTTCGAGCAGTCACTCGGCACGCTGTACAGCTTGTTTCAGTCCATCGAATCAAATGGAGTTGAACAGACCAGCGAAGTACTCGAACTCGGCATCGTGCAAAATGCTCTGGCCGCCTCCCATCTTAAGGTCGAGGAGAACGCCGACTTAGTCCTACTGGCCCGACTTCGACTTGCCGGTGGCGCACCTCTGGCACTTGACCGGGCATGGCTTCCACGCGCCATTGCCGAGCCACTACTCGATGCGGACTGGGCGCACACCGCCCTGTACTCCGAATTACGCAAGATCGGCTCCCCGGTGCCGACACAAGGGTGGGAACGGTTGACACCAATCCACCCCACTGCAGCGGACCGGGCCAAGCTCGATATTGCGAAGAGCGACGCCGCTTTCTATCTCGAACGATTGGGCTCTCACGGCGAGCAGCCCATCGAATGGCGAACAACCGTAATTCGGGGTGACCGATTCCGCTTCGTCACCGACTGGACGTCAGGTACAGCGACCGCTCTTCGCCCTTCCGCAACCTAAGCCAGATTCGCTCGCCAAAACGGCCTCCCAACACATTTGACTTGCATCATTCTGTAATGTCCGTATAATCGGACATTGAAGTCTAGACAAGCATCACGATTCGTTCGTCGCCATCATGTCGATTTTACTGCGCAGATCACTTGTATCTGATCGCTCGATAGGCGCCACCTCGTCGTGGCTAGTAACCGTTGCGGAAGGCCCACCAATGATCTTTGAACAGCACTATCTGGAATGCCTGTCACAAGCGTCTTATTTCATTGGTGACGAGTCCACTGGCCGAGCAATCGTGGTCGACCCTCGCCGTGACATCGCGCCTTACATCGCTTCAGCAGTCGAACATGGCATGACGATCGAACTCGTTCTAGAGACCCACTTCCATGCTGACTTCCTGTCAGGCCATCTCGAACTAGCAGCCGCCACCGGCGCGTCAATTGCCTATGGCGATGTCGCTGAACCCGAGTTCGAAGCGCTCAAACTTGGCCATGGCGAACGTATCTCACTTGGCATTGTCGAACTAGAGATCCGTCATACCCCGGGCCACACCCCTGAATCCGTCAGCATCGTAGTGTTCGAGAACTCCGAAGATGCAGTCCCCTATGGCGTGCTCACTGGTGACACCATGTTTATCGGTGATGTTGGCCGCCCTGATTTGTTGTCGTCCAAAGGCGTGACCAAGGAAGAACTCGCCAGCTCACTCTATGACTCTCTGCATGAGCAGCTACTCACCCTGCCGGACGAGACCCGGCTCTACCCGGGCCACGGTGCAGGCAGCGCGTGCGGTAAAAACCTCTCGACAGATACCTCATGTTCGATCGGGACACAACGCCAGACCAACTATGCACTGCAGCCCATGCCGAAGGCAGACTTCATCGATGTTGTCACCCAAGGCCAGACGGCTCCTCCGGCTTACTTCAGCTACGACGCCGCGTTGAACAAGGCAATCCGCCCCTTGTTCGATGAGAACGTCACACCACCGCCGATGCATCTCGACACCGTCTTGGACGCGCAACGAACCGGCGCAATAGTGCTGGACTCTCGGTCGCCCGAAGATTACGCCGCAGGACACTTAGCTGGCTCAATCAATGTTGGGCTTGCTGGGCGATACTCCGAGTTCGTGGGTGGCATCATCACCGCCGATTCAGCGATCGTCCTTGTCACCGACGAGGGCCTTGAAGCCGAATCTACTACTCGACTTGGCCGAATCGGCTTCGACGACGTACTGGGCTATCTGGCCGCGCCCCTGCAAACATTCGGTTCCTCGCCCGACCATGTCGTGCGCAGTTCACGCATTGACGTCGCTGCAGCAAACACAGCATTAGGCGATGTCGCTAATCTCCAACTCATCGACGTGCGTCAGCCTGGCGAAACAGCCGACGGAGTCATCCAAGACGCACGACTCATTCCGCTCACGCAGCTAAGCGAGCGGATCCGCGAGCTAGATCCTGAACGGCCGACACTTGTCTACTGCGCCGGTGGCTTCCGTTCGATGATCGCATCCAGCAAGCTCGAACGCGAAGGTTTCACCGATGTCACCGATCTACTTGGCGGCTACGCCGCATGGACCGACGCGAAGCAACCCGTCGTCGTCCCCGCAGCCGTCTAGAGCGCAATCCCGGCGCGGTCGACAGCGGCTTCACGTTTATCACGACGTCGCGAGGTCGTCTCGCGGTGTTTTACCCGCCACCCGAGATCAGTCTTAACCACCGTGTCGTAATACGACGCCGTGCCAGTCTTACCTTGCCCCAACAACGCGACGATACGAAAGCGCAGATCCGCTCCTTCGTCAGTCGCTGTGACGTAGACATTGGTCATCATGTGCGTTCGTGGGTGTGCCGCTTCTTCTTCCATAAAACTGACGATGTCGTCGATACCCGTCAGCACTCGAGAGCCGACCCCCGTCAGATCGAAGACGGCATCCTCGGTAAAAATAGTCCGTAACTGGTCCCAATTGCGGTCGTCAATCGAATCGCCATACCGCCCCGGGATCTCGCATAAATCGAGACGATCTTCAAGAGTGAGTTCCATAGTCCTGAGCTTACGCCCCACAAGCAGGTGTGACCTATATCACTCACTCTGTAAAGCGGTAAACAAGCCGTGTCTGAACCCGTGGCGCCTGTGATTTTGACCGTTGGCAGATCAACAAATGCACTGATCACCAGGCATGTCAGCTTCGCTCCTTCAACACTGAAGGTACCGGCCTGGTTCCTTAGGTTCGTCCGACAACATGCCACGTGCTGCGCGCACACCGCTGCCTGCAACTAGGAACTGCTGCCCCACCCAGAACTTGCGCGAGACTGGCTGAATGCAAATCGATCCCACCCGCACCGCTGGCGCCACAGAACTATTGCAGACCATGATTCGTAACGAGTGTGTTAACGACGGCACGCTGGAGTCCGGCGACGAGATCCGCAACAGCGATCTACTCGAGACGTACCTGGAAGGTTCGGGCCTTGATTGCCAGCACTACGACTCGGCACCCGGCCGACGCTCGATCGTGTCACGTATCGAAGGAAGCGACCCTGATGCACCATCGCTGTGCCTGATGGGCCATACCGACGTCGTTCCCGTCACTCCGTCAGGGTGGAGCCGTGACCCATTCGCTGGCGAACTGATCGACGGCGAAGTCTGGGGGCGAGGCGCTATCGACATGCTCAGCCAGACCGCTGCGATGGCCGTGGCTTTCAAGCATTTGGCAACCACCGGATTTCAGCCGAAGGGTGATCTGATCTTTTTTGGCGTCGCTGACGAGGAAGCGGGTGGCAATTGGGGCGCTCGCTGGATGATCGACAACAATCTCGATGCCGTGAAGGCCGACTATGTCATCACCGAGTGGGGCGGCGTTCCGAGTGAGACACCCAATGGTATGGCACTCACGCTGAACGTTGCCGAGAAGGGTGTTGCCTGGCAGCGACTCAAGCTCAAAGGCACACCAAGCCATGGCTCGATGCCGTGGGGCGCCGACAATGCCCTGATCAAGGCTGCCGAAGTCGTACGCCGTCTAGCCGAGTATCGACCAACGCCTGACATCCACAATCTGTGGCGCGAACTGGTCAAGAACCTTCACTTCGACGCCGATACCAAAGATGCCATGCTCGACCCAGATCGGCTCGACGACGCACTCGCCGGACTTGACGATCAGATGCACGCGCGTACACTTCATGCCTGCTCACACACAACGTTTAGTCCCAACGTGGTGCACGGTGGGTCAAAGACCAACACGGTGCCCGACGAGGTCATCGTCGAAGTAGATATTCGCACCCTGCCCGGCGAAACGCCCGAGGACATTCAGCAACACCTGCGAACGGCACTGGGCGAGGCGCTGTACAACGAGGTCGAGGTCGAGCCAATCCACCTCGATATGGCGACGGCCTCGCCGCTCGACACCCCTCTGTGGGACGTCCTGAGTGGCATTATGAAGTCCGCTCACCCCGGGGCCCATATTCAACCCTCGCTCATCACCGGTGGCACCGACGCTCGCTTCTACCGCGCCGCAGGCTCGGTCGCCTATGGCGCTTCGCTTTTCTCAGCCGGCATGCGGGCCGAAGTGTTCGCCGATCGGTTCCACGGCAACGACGAACGCATCGATGTCGAGTCAATCGGTCTGACAACCGAACTCTTCGTCGAGGCGTCCAAACAGATGCTCACCTAACCCGCTTGAGAAGCTTAAAAAACACATGTCCCACGTCGGACAAGAGTCCCCTGGAAGCCGCCGCGTTGATACGCGTTGTTGACGCGACCCAATGACAACAAAGGGTTTACGCCTTGGGCAACATGGACGTTCGGTAAGCACTTGAGCAGTGCCGATAAGGCCTTTACTGCTATGTCTCGAGTGAGTCCGCAGCCATATCTCGGAGCATCGCAGAGAACAACCGGAGGTTTACAAGACCGGACGACAGCGCATCAACGTCTATCTCACGCAGCGATACAGGAACGTCGCCTACTGCAGTACCGAGCTATGCATAACCCGATCGCATTGGGCAACGACGGCGACGAGTGCACTTTGGCCTCGATATTGCCGCCTTTTTGCGCTAACACCGATCAATACTTACCCCCAAAACGGCGAACGGCCCGCCTCGGTTCGAGGCGGGCCGTTCGCTGTATCAAATATCGAGTTGGGACTACCGGCGAACGCGGCGGCTTACACCAGCAACGAGCACACCTGCACCTAACACGGCGGTTCCGACAATTGCCAACAGGCCAGTCTCGGCACCAGTATTAGGCAGCCCGGAACTTGGAACGATTGCGATCCATGTTGCGCCCTTCTGTGATCCGTCGAGAGCGCCAGCGCTCAAGAAAAAGTTGTCGCCGACGTCGGCGGTTAGGACCGCAGTCCAGCCGCCATTGCCATCGACTTCGACGTTCTGCGCGGCTGCGAGATCGCAGTCAGCAAGCGGGCTGATTGCGTTTGCAGCAGCAACGATCTCTGCGAGATCAGAAACGCCAGGAACCAGAGCGTCAGCAGGCGACACACAGGCGACCAGAAGAACGGCGGTATCAGGAATGAAGTCCGACCCTGTTGCCGTCATCGTGTACTCGCCAGCAGCCGGAACCATTGCTGGGTCTGATACGACGGTGCCGACGACGACGTCTTGGGCCTGTGCTGTTCCGACCATGCTCAGGCTCGCCAAGACAATAATCGTCATAGCCATTAGTATTTTACGCATGTGTAATTCTCCCTCTAAAAGTGACATTCGTTACTGTACTGCATGAGATATGCGCTGGATGCCTAATCAGCGGTTCTTCACAGCTTTCATCAACTCAGATAACAACGCTGGTGTTGCCGCAGCTAGAGGGGTGCGACGGTCCGCGTGCCCGCGCGCCACGAGATCACGCCCGTCGACGTCGACAATGACTCCGCCCGCCTCTTGGCAGATAAGTAAGGCCCCGAGATAGTCCCACGAGCCGTGCGCATCAACAGACAAGTCGGCAAACGCATCAAATGTGCCGTCAGCGACACTGCAAATGTCGAGTGCAGCGGCACCGAAACAGCGGAACTGGCGCCATCCAAAATGGCGATCTGGGAGACCCGAGACGCTGATGAACGCATCACTCATTAGCTCCGTGGCCGAGGGCGAGATCGGTCGGTCATCGCGAAACGCACCCTGGCCACGAATCGCGTGCCACGCCGTACCTGTGGCCTGGTTGACCACCAGCGACACCAACGGTCCAACGTCATCAAGCGCACAGAGACTTGTCCCGAACCAGGCAAGTCCGGCTGACGCATTTGTGGAACCATCGATCGGGTCCATCACGACAAGAATATCTCGGTCGCCGTGGGTCACACCAGACTCTTCGCTAAGCACACCAAAGCCAGCGTCGACGAGCATGGTCAAGGCAATCTCATCAGCAGCAACGTCGATCGTGTACTGCCCGTCGCGGTTTCCTGACGACCCCCAGTCGTCAAGTTGGTGGATTCGGGTGCCGATCGCCGCTGCCACCTCACGAAACAACTCGATAATGCGCAATGCTTCCACCACAAAGACCGTATCGTGTTTGCTAGTTTCCCTGTAGCAACCAAACCAGGAAGCCAGCGTGGCAGTAGTCGACATAGCAACGTTCGTTGCCGATCTCAAGGATCTAGCAGCGGACCATGGATTCCATGTTCATGACGAACGTCATTTCGTGGAGACCTACAGCATGCGTCAGGCGTGGGAAGTTGATCTACATCCCGCGCACGCGTGCGGCGGGCCGCTCGATATGCACCTTGCACTCGAGGTCGAACCTCGCACAATGCTGTCATTCGAAGACGTCATCATGTCCATGGCCGAGGGCGCTGAACCACCTGATGATCATCTCTTGCCTCTCACCGTGACCTGGTCGATGCCTCCGCTGCAGACGAGCCCTGACCTTTTGGTGCTTGCAACCGAATTAGCAGGTGTCGGCGGACCGGACCTCGCTCTGGAAGTGTCCGCCGCAGACTCCTATCTCGGAGTTATCGACGCCGCCCAACGCAGCGTGACTATCGTCTCGCGCAACTCAACCTCGCTTGCCCGTCTCTTCATGGGCCAAGAAGATCTCAGCGACCTTTTTCGTCGACTTGCTGCCGTTTCGGAGTTCCTGATTGACCGGGCCCCGGTCTGGTTGGGCGAAATTTGACCGGCACTATCTAGGCCGAAGGATCCACTCTCCTCTAGATTTTGATGGCACGGCGGTTCGCCGATGAGCTACTTTATTTCGATGGCGTGTTCTTCTACACCACGCGCACACGGCGCCAGGACGATGCCGAACCATTCGGCCTTTCGTGCCGCGCTCGTGGGGTACTCGCACAAAATCGGCGTTCGGGGCTGGTCCGGTTTTGGCTCGCAGATCATGTTGCTCGCTCCGCCAGCCTTGCTGTACTTCTTCGTTCGAGACCTAAGCGCTGGCCAAGAACGCGAGGCGTTCGCGAATGCAGCGTCCATTGTTGGCCTTCAGGAATCACTCGGTCTTGACTGGGAAGCACCTCTCCAACAGAGGATCCTGGACACCGACTGGGTCGTTGCCGCAATGAACTGGGTCTACATCTATGGCCACTTCCCCGTAATAATTGCGTCGCTTGTGCTGCTGTTCGGCTTGAGTCGGCCTGATTTCATCACTCTTCGTAATGCGCTGGTCGTCAGTGGTGCCGTTGGACTGGTGTGCTTTGCGCTGTATCCCGTCGCTCCTCCACGTTTGTTCGACCCAAATAGTTTCTTTGACAGCCTGGGCGAACTCAGCAGCAGCTACCAGGTGTTGCAGAACCCGAAGGTCACCAACCAGTTTGCGGCCGTACCAAGCTTCCACGTTGGTTGGAACGCGCTCGTCGCTGTTGCTGTATGGCGCGCCAGCAACTCGCGCTTGTTGCGACTTGTCACCTTAGCTTTCCCTCTGCTCATGATGGCCGCCGTGATCCTGACCGCAAACCATTGGCTCCTGGACATCCTCGCTGGCCTGTCAGTGGCACTTATCGGCATCACTGGTGCCAAGCTTCTCGACCGACTCGCCAAACGCTTGGTACCCGAACCAAATGATGCGGATACCACCAGCGCTGCCGGGCCGTTCGCATACGGTCCCAAGCCACGCGCCCGCCTCATTCAAGAGGTCACCCGTCGACCCTCGCCAAATCGCATCTAGCGGTACTGCAGAACGCTCTTGTCCGGGTGCGGCGGCAACTCGTCCGCGACATAAACCGAGCTCAGAGGTTCCGGGTTCGCAAGCGGCGTCGCAGGAAGTGCGTTATGGCATCGGCACGTCAGCTTTGTTGCGAGAAGTGGTTCTCACGTGCCCACGACCTAGACACGCAGCCCAAGCAGAAGTTGATTAGTCAATCGATCCCGATTCGGGTCGACTCTCTATTTGCATGGTGGGGCCGGTGGGGCTCGAACCCACGACCGAGCGATTATGAGTCGCGCGCTCTAACCAACTGAGCTACGGCCCCGAAGACCACCACGCTAGCGCGTCTGAGCAGCCACCCAGCCCGCCAATTCACCGGTGGCTGGCTCAAGTTCATGAGCCAGCCACCTGCGACCTGGGTCTGGTTAGCTAGCAGCCGGTTTCAGGGTCCCACTCACAGAGCCCTGATTCACCGTTTAGGTCGATCACGCCACCTTCAACAATCCAAGATTGACTTGCAAAATCGAAGCGGCTCAGATCCGAGCCCTCGAGCCAAT
>Ga0115003_10000732_pt1 | contig 29073 bp, 29 predicted proteins | sample ArcticOcean_MG_C_7_FD_88736 | JGI IMG/M metagenome (GOLD analysis project Ga0115003, IMG submission 88736) | Marine microbial communities from western Arctic Ocean - ArcticOcean_MG_CB11_88 | ecosystem: Environmental > Aquatic > Marine > Oceanic | place: Arctic Ocean: Canada Basin | collected... | reverse complement strand
GCTTCACGCTCTGACTGTTCGATACGCTCGTAGGTCAGCTCATTGGTGGTAGCTAAAATCAGCGACGTGACCAGTGCAAAGAGGGCGAGAACTATGCTGTTAAAACCCATTGATTTGATAATCATCAGTCTTCCTCCTTCTCAGTGGCTCTGCGCCTGTCAGTATGACCATAGGTACGTGGCAAGGTGTAGTTGTCGATAAAGGGTGCGGCGAAATTCGCTAGCAACACGGCAAAGGCTACGGCATCTGGGTAGTTGCCCCAGGCGCGAATCACATAGACCAGCACGCCGATCAGGGCGCCGAATATCAGACGGCCGCGATTGCTCACTGCCGAAGACACTGGGTCGGTGAGAATAAAGAATGCGCCCATCATGGAGGCACCACTAAACAGGTGCATCAGCGGCGAACCTGGGCTTGAAGAGCTGCCGGAATCCCAAAAGAGAATCGACATCAGTGCTAGGGCGCCGAGCATGCCCACTGGGCCGTGCCAGGTAAAGATACGCTGAGTTAGCAGAATAATACCGCCGAGCAGGAAGCCGAGATTGACCCACTCCCAACCAGCACCGGCAAACATCGCCTGATTAAATAGCGGCTCGCGATCATAGACCTGATCCACAAGCAGACCGCTACTGTGTTTAAAGACATCCAGTGGCGTGGCGCCAGTGACACCGTCGGCGGGACTGCAACCGGCAAAGACAATTTGCAGGGATTCGATCAATCCTGGATGCGCTGTTCCAGCAGGTAGCAGGGCAAGCGGTGCCACCCAGGTGGTCATCTGAATCGGGAAAGAAATCAGCAGGACAACATAGCCCACCATCGCCGGATTAAACGGGTTATAGCCTAGGCCACCATAGAGTTGTTTGGCGACAACAATGGAGAATACCGTGCCCACGACTACCACCCACCAGGGTGCCAGTGGCGGCAGGGCGAGGCCCAATAAAACTGCGGTGACAACGGCGCTGTAGTCACCCAGATAAAAACTAATTGAACGGCCACGCATTTTCACAATCGCCGCTTCACAGACAACGGCGGTCACTGATGCCAGCACCACATTGATAAAGCTGCCCCAACCAAACTGCCAGGTTAGTGCGGCTAGACCTGGGATAGTTGCAAGCAACACCAACTTCATCACTTGGGAGGTGTTTTGCGCTGCGTGGGCGTGGGGTGAGGAGACCTGTTTAAATGCCATTATTCTGCCAACTCCGCGAGCTTGGATTTGGATTGCTCAAGTTTTTGTCGCGTGTTTTCCACTGCGGCACTGAGTTTGTCCTGCTTGCCACTGTCATCATTAATAGCTTCAGCGAGTTTCTCTTCAGCCACTTTCAGGCGCTGCTCGGCACTGGCGATGGTGCGCTCAAGTTTGGCGCGCTGATCTTCGGGACTGGCCTGCTTGGCGGCAGCACGAGCTTGCGCTGCGGCAATAATATCTGCTGCAGAGGAGCTGGGTACGGCACCAGAGGGAGTGGCTGGTGCACTTGGCGCTGTACTTGATACTGTACTGCCATTGGCTGTTGCCGCTACATGATCGGTCTTAGCCTGCTGATTCGCTTCACGGCGTGCGGCACGTTTGGCTTCTTTTTCCCGCTCGGCTTGTTCGATGCGCTCTTTGTGAAACTCAAAGCGGGCGCGAGCGTGATCGGATTTAACTTTTTCTTCCCGGGCCTGACGGATATCGCCCTTGGCGGCGCGATAGTATTGCACCAGGGGAATATTGCTCGGGCAGACATAAGAGCAGGCGCCACATTCTATGCAGTCAAAAAGATTGTGCGCTTCGAGACGGTCGTGTTCCTCGGCCTGGGCATACCAAAACAGCTGTTGCGGCAGCAGCGAAACCGGGCAGGCTTCGGCACACATGCCACATCTAATGCAGGGCTGTGCCGGGTCATCGTCAGGAATCTCGGCGTAGCTGGGAGCCAGAATACAGTTGGTGGTTTTCACGATGGGCACATCGGCTGAGGGCAGAGTGAAGCCCATCATAGGTCCGCCCATCACCACGCGGCCACCGGCCTGCTCATCGAATTGATTGTGCTCGAGGAGATGCCTAACTGGGGTGCCGATCAGAGTGTCGTAGTTGCGCGGTGTACCCACGGCATCACCGGTGACTGTGGTCACTCGGGAAATCAGTGGCTCGCCATCGATCACTGCACGCTTGATCGCGTAGGTGGTGCCAATATTGATACAGACCATGCCTTCATCAGCGGGCAATTTACCGGCGGGTAATTCTTTGCCAGTCAAAATATAAATCAGCTGCTTCTCGCCACCGGAGGGATATTTGGTCGGGAACACCACCACGGAAATACCACTGTCTTCCACATGGGGAGCCAGGGCCGCAATAGCTTCCGGCTTATTGTCTTCGATGCCAATCATGATGTTGGTGGGATGATCGAGAATCGCGCTGAGGATTTTAATCCCCTCGACAATCTCACCGGCACGCTCGCGAATGGCAGAGTCATCGGCGGTGATATAGGGCTCACATTCGGTGGCATTCACAATCAATGTATCAATCGGCCGCTGACGTCCGGGATTAAGTTTAACTGCAGATGGGAAACCGGCGCCGCCCATGCCAGAGATGCCAGCATTGCCGACTATCTCAAGAAGCTTTCGTGGCGCTATATGTTCGTAGTCGCTGATGCCCTGATGCTCAATCCAAGTATCTGCACCGTCGGTGGTGATTTCGATACAGGGGGCGAGCATACCTGAGGCGTGGGCAATGGGCCGGTGCTCTATAGCACTGATGGTGCCAGAGGAGGGCGCATGCATAGGAATACTGACCATGCCGACAGCTTGGGCAATCACCTGACCTTTAAGGACCTGCTGACCCATCTCCACACAGGGAGTGGCCGGCGCGCCAATATGCTGGCTCAGTGGGATAACCAGCTTTTCGGGGATCGGCAATTGGCCAATCGGCAGTGTTACTGATTGGTGTTTGTTTTCCGGAGGATGTACGCCACCAGGTGTAACCCAGGTTCTACTCATGCTGCATCCTCGCTCTGAACCGCAGGACTTACTTCACCGCGTCGATCAGTGACAATCATTTGGCCGGGCTTGGTGGGGATTGACCACTTCCAATCGGCAATGGTTTCTGCAACTGGCAGCATATCGATACAGTCTACTGGGCAGGGCTCAACGCAGAGATCACAGCCAGTGCACTCGTCGGTAATGACGGTGTGCATTAATTTTGCCGCGCCTAAAATGGCATCCACAGGGCAGGCTTGAATGCACTTGGTGCAGCCGATGCATTCATCTTCCCGAATATAGGCGACGGTTTTGACTTCGCTCTCTACGCCGTGTTCCGCATCCAGTTCTGGTGCAGGCACGTCCAATAGATTGGCGATGGCGTTAATCGTCGACTGGCCACCGGGAGGGCATTTGTTGATTACATCTCCAGCGGCTATAGATTCGGCATAGGGGCGGCAGCCGGGGAAACCACATTGGCCACACTGAGTCTGGGGCAATAGCTCATCGATCTGTTCGACAATGGGATCGCCGACAACCTTAAATTTTTCCGCAGCGAATCCGAGCAGCGCGCCGAATAGTATCGACAGGCCGACTAGGGCAACCAGGGCTGCAAGGATGGGGTTTTGCGCGATAAGCTCAATCATTTAAACGAGTCCACTGAAACCCATAAAGGCCAGTGACATCAGTCCGGCGGTAATCATGGCGATGGCAGCCCCTTTAAAGGACTCGGGCACATCGGCAGCGGCTAGACGCTCACGCATAGCTGAGAACAGAATCAGCACCAATGAAAAACCGGCGCCGGCACCAAAACCATAGAGCGAAGACTGTACAAAATTGAGATCTTTTGAGGTGTTCTGCAAGGCCACACCCAGTACCGCACAGTTGGTGGTAATCAGCGGTAGAAACACGCCGAGCACGCGATAGAGCAGCGGGCTGGTTTTTTCGATAAACATCTTAGTGAACTGCACCACGGCAGCAATCACCAGAATAAAGGCGATGGTGCGGAGATAGATCAGCCCTAGAGGCTCCAGCACCATGGCGTTGACTATATAGCTGGCCATGGCCGTGAGGGTTAGAACGAATGTGGTGGCCGCGGCCATGCCGATGGCTGATTCTAGTTTATTGGAGACGCCCATAAACGGGCAGAGTCCGAGGAACTGTACCAGTACATAGTTGTTGATCAGTATCGAACTGACCAGAATGACTGCAAATTCTGCCATGCTAAAACGCCAAACCTTGTGTTGGCTGCCATTATCGTGGAATCAACTAGCGCGATTCAACCCATATACAGCAGGTGGTTAGTTCTTTTATGTATAAGTAGTAACTGCAAAATCAGCTACTTCCCAATTACTTTCCAGTTACTTTCTAGATTCACTCAATTATACGCAGGGATTAGACTTGTTGATCAGCTAACCCGCTGGCCTGGCTGTGCACCGCTATCTGGTTCCAACAGGTAAATTCCCTTCTTGTCACCGGCTGCCAATACCATGCCCTCGGACATACCGAAGCGCATTTTTCGCGGCGCCAGATTGGCCACCATCACTGTCAGACGACCTTCGAGATCTTCCGGCTTATAGGAGGACTTAATGCCCGAGAATACCTGGCGAGTTTCGCCACCGAGATCGAGAATCAGCTGCAGTAACTTATCGGCGCCCTCAACATGAGAGGCTGTGACGATACGCGCTACCCGCAGGTCGACCTTGGCGAACTCATCAAAGTTAATTTCTGCGGCTATAGGATCATCGGCCAGTGGGCCTTCAATGGGTTTTGCCACAGCCAGAGCCGTCTCTTCTTTGCTGGCTTCAATCATTGCGTCCACCTTGTCTTTTTCAATACGAATCATCAATGGCTTAAAGGGCTCCAGTTTATGGCCCAACAGCGGTTGCGCGGCGCTTTCCCATGTAAGTGTATCGTTGAGAAACTCTTCAGCGGCAATGGTCATGGCTGGCACAACTGGCTTTAGGTAGGTCATCAGCACACGGAACATATTGATGCCCTGAGAGCAGATGTCCTGCACCTGCTGTTGCATGCCTTCCTGTTTATTCAGTTTCCACGGCTCTTTGGCGGCAATATATTCATTGGCGGCATCCGCCTGAGCCATAATCTCGCGGATCGCCTTACTGAAGTCGCGGTTCTCATAATGCTTGGCAATGCTTTCAGCCGCGCCACTCACCTGAGCCCATAGCTCTGGGTTATCTATAGTGTTCGACAGCACACCGTCGTTGCCATTGGCAATAAACTTGGCACAGCGGCTGGCGATATTCACTACCTTGCCGACCAAGTCGCTGTTGACCTTCTGCTGGAAGTCTTCCAGGTTGAGATCTATATCTTCCACTGACCCCGAGAGCTTCGAGGCGTAGTAATAGCGCAGGTAATCCGGATCCAAATGATCGAGATAGCAGCGGGCATTAATAAAGGTGCCGCGAGACTTCGACATCTTCTTGCCGTTAACCGTGACAAAACCGTGGACACAGATCTTGGTGGGGGTGCGGAACTGAGCGCTGCTCAACATGGCGGGCCAGAACAGCGCGTGGAAGTTGACTATGTCTTTGCCGATAAAGTGGTACAACTCAGTGGTGCTATCAGCCTTCCAGTAATGATCAAAATCCATACCTTCGCGATCGCAGAGATTTTTAAAGCTGGCCATATAGCCAATAGGTGCATCCAGCCATACATAAAAATACTTGCCCGGTGCATCGGGGATTTCAAAACCAAAGTAGGGTGCGTCGCGACTGATGTCCCACTCTTGCAGGCCACTGTCCAACCATTCACCGAGCTTGTTGGCCACTTCTTCCTGCACTGCGCCACTGCGCGTCCACTCTTGCAGGAACTGAGTAAATTCAGGCAACTTAAAGAAATAGTGAGTCGAGGCTTTTTCAATGGGGGTGGCACCAGAGATCGCCGACACCGGATTGATCAGGTCAGTCGGCGAATAGGTTGCGCCGCAAGCTTCGCAGTTATCGCCATACTGATCTTCGGTTTTGCACTTAGGGCAGGTGCCTTTGATATAGCGATCTGCCAAAAACAGATTTTTCTCTGGATCAAAGGCCTGAGTAATCTCGCGCTTGGCAATATGGCCATTGGCGTTTAGACGGTTGTATATAAGCTCAGAAAACTCGCGGTTCTCTTCCGAGTGAGTGGTGTGGTAGTTATCCACACTGATTAGGAAGTCTTTAAAGTCCGCCTCGTGAATCGCGCGCATATCCGCAATATGCTGCTCAGCGGTGATACCCTTCTCATCTGCCTTGAGCATAATCGCAGTTCCATGAGCATCGTCGGCAGAAAGGTAGTAACATTCATGCCCGCGCATTCTTTGAAAGCGCACCCAAACATCGGTTTGGGTATATTCCAAAACATGCCCAAGATGCAATGCAGCATTGGCATAGGGAAGAGCGTTAGTGACCAGAATCTGACGTTTTGATGACATGGCAAAATTTCTTGTTTTGAGGATATTTTAGGCGCCAGCTGTAATGCACTTTAGAGCCTGTAGTTTAGCGCGTAACTATAGCGATTTTGCGCCGACTTTTCATGTGCTATCGCCTGTGAAATCGCCCCAGACAACCCAATCCAGTTAAAAACCGGCAATAACGGAGTAAATCAGTGTTAGCTCAAGTAAAACAGATCATTGCAGTGGCATCAGGCAAAGGCGGCGTGGGCAAATCCACCACCGCAGTCAATTTAGCTCTGGCCCTTCAGGCCGCGGGTAAAAAAGTCGGCCTGCTCGACGCCGATATCTACGGCCCCAGCATCGCCATGATGATGGGAGTGGCTGAAGGAACACGTCCCGCCACAGCCGATGGAAAATCCTTTACCCCAGTGATGGCCCATGGTCTCGAAACCATGTCCATGGCCTATCTGGTCAGCGACAAAACCCCGATGGCCTGGCGCGGCCCCATGGCCAGCGGCGCACTGCAACAATTGTTAGAGCAGACCAACTGGTCTGAGCTGGATCTGTTAGTGGTGGATATGCCTCCAGGTACTGGCGATATTCAGCTGACTCTGGCGCAAAAAGCCGCAGTCGCAGGTGCAGTGATTGTTACCACTCCTCAGGATATAGCGCTGCTTGATGCCCAAAAAGGTATTGAGATGTTTACCAAGGTAAAAATCCCGGTGCTCGGTATTGTTGAAAATATGGCCGTGCATCTGTGCAGCAACTGCGGCCATGAAGATCATATCTTCGGCAGCGGTGGCGGTGAGAAAGTCGCCGCAGATTACAGTACCCAATTGCTTGGCAGCATGCCTCTGGATAGAAGTATTCGTGAGCGTGGTGATTCGGGTCTGCCTTCAGTGGCGGCTGAGCCGGAGAGTGATATTGCCCAGCGTTATGGCAGTGTGGCACGACAGGTGATTGAGCAGCTGGCAGCGCTGGACGATAGCAGTGGGCCGGAGATTGTGTTCGATTAGGGGTTAGTGCTAATAGCCTGAGATCTCTCGCTGTGCGTCGAGATGACAGTGTGGACTGTCATCTCACAGTTTATTTATATCATCCCGGGACCCCATTCTGTCATCCCGACAGAGCGTAGCGACGAGGGATCTCCCGAATACTCCCCAATGGTGCTTCAGGCAATAACTCTCCCTCTTGCCCAACCCACGTAAACCGGTATGATACCGGCCTTATAAAAAGCAATCCTTACAGCAAAAAGATCGGAGCTACCGCAGATGAGCATTAAGTCAGATAACTGGATTCGCCGCATGGCCCAGCAACATGAAATGATTACGCCCTTTGAGGCTGGTCAGGTGCGCTACTCCGGCGACGATCGCGTTATCTCCTACGGTACTTCAAGCTACGGCTACGATGTGCGCTGCTCTAACGAGTTCAAAGTGTTTACCAATGTTCACTCGAAGACAGTAGATCCAAAGAATTTCGACAGTGATTCTTTTGTCGATATGGATGGCGATTACTGCATTATCCCGCCGAACTCTTTTGCTCTGGCCAGAACGGTTGAGTATTTTAAGATTCCTCGTTCGGTATTGACGATTTGTCTGGGTAAGTCGACCTATGCGCGCTGCGGGATTATTGTGAATGTGACGCCACTTGAGCCGGAGTGGGAGGGGCATGTGACTCTGGAATTTTCTAATACGACTAATCTGCCGGCGAAGATTTATGCCAATGAAGGTGTGGCGCAGATGTTGTTCTTTGAGTCCGATGAGGTTTGTGAAACCTCTTACGCTGATCGCGGTGGCAAGTATCAAGGCCAAACCGGCGTCACTCTCCCCAAAACCTGATTTAAAACGGTCTTTTTCCGCGATTGCGGCGTTAGCGCCGTACTCGCAACTTCATGTATTTAACATACACTCAGTCGCTCCGTGCGGTGCTGCCTTGCACTCACGAAAAAATCCTCGTTTTTAATTCAGGTTTTTCCAGAAATACACTAATTTTTTTGGGTTGAATTGGCTTTTTCTTATTGAGGTCTGAATCATTTTTTCTGGCTCTGCCATTTTGGTGTTGCCGCACACTTTTAAGACTTCTCCTGTTTACTTTAAGCTTTCTGGACCTCGGATATTTTATAGCTGTTTCGGCTGGAGGATTCTTTGGTTTGGTCTACGATTAATCAAAACGCTAATCGTAACTGCAGGAGTTAATTAAATGGCTGTGAAATATACTCTAAGCAAAAAGCCGCTTGTTGATCGTATTGAGGTTGAGCCAATTCATAAAGGGCAATGCCATTGCGGTGCTGTGAAATTCACAGTGCGTCTTGATCAAGGTTTGATTGATCCCCGTCGTTGTAATTGCTCCATGTGCAGGCGCCGCGGAGCGGTTGTTGCCTCTGTTGAATTGAAGGATCTGATAGTCGATGAAGGCATAGATGTCTTGGGGTTGTATCAATTTAACACCAATACAGCGAAGCATTATTTTTGTTCTAAGTGCGGTATTTACACTCATCATCAAAGACGATCAAATCCAAAATTATACGCATTTAATATAGCCTGCCTTGATGGCATTGATCCCTTCGTACTTGCTAGTATTCCTGTTCTGGATGGAGAAGACTATCCTACGGATAAGGTAATCGGTGTATGAAAAAATATTTAGAATCTACAGAATACATAAACTGGAACACTCCAGAAATATTGGTTCAAGCAAAACATCTTGCGCAAGGTGCCTCCGATTCTGAGCAAATCATTCGTAGAACTTTTGAATTTGTCCGTGATGAAATAAAACATAGCTGGGATTACAAACTCAATCCCGTCACCTGCAAAGCATCCGATGTACTTCAACATCTTACTGGTTATTGTTATACCAAAAGCCATCTGTTGGCCGCACTGCTGCGGGCAAATAAAATTCCTGGGGGCCTCTGTTATCAGCGCCTGTCGATTACCGATGCGCCACCATTTTGTCTCCATGGTTTGAACGCTGTATACATTGCTGAGCTGGGCTGGTTTCGAATAGATGCGAGAGGTAATAAAGAGGGTGTGACAGCTGAGTTTTGTCCGCCAGTCGAGAAGCTGCCTTTTACTGCAACACTAGAGGGAGAGGCGGATTTGCCGGAAATTTGGGCGGAGCCATTACCTGATGTTGTTAAGGTTCTTGCACGCAGTCAAAGCTATCAAGAGGTCGCTGATAGCTTGCCGGATGTCGAACTAGTTATGGTTGATGTCTGTACTAAGGATTCAATAATGCATCCCGCAACGCCTCAGCCTGCTGCTGAATCCGCTTAGTATTCTCGGGCCCAGTGCGCAGCAGTTGCTTCTGCAATGGCAGCAACGACTCAAGCGCCGGGTCAGCAAACTTATACACCACAGAGTCACGACTCAATCTAATCGGTTCGGCGACTATTGGTGTGGCCAATATCACGTCGATGGCTTGCAAGATAATGCCGTCCATCTGTCTCGGGTTATAACCCATCTCTGAAAAGGCATTTTCCAACAGCGGTCTGGCGAAGTGGAACATCTTTGCCATGGAGTCCATGGGCAAGCTGGTCAAGGTGTTGATGCTGCGGTCATAGCGTTCGTAGTTGCCGGCATTTAACCAGATGCTGCCGTCGCTGCTATGGGTGGCAAATTTACCTTCTGGCGCGGTTAGCGGGAATATCTTTGACAGCAAGACGCCATTGGATAGCCCGTCGGCATAGCTGGCGGTGCGGCGCAGCAGGTCGTCGGTTTTTATCCAGCGGGAAAATTCTTTTTTGTTGTTAATCAGCAACAGGCGCTCGCGGATAAAGTCGTCGCTGTTATCTAATTTGGGCAGCGCTGGTGGTGTGCTGACTGAGTTGGTTTGTGGCTCGGGTTGTGGCTCTGGTTCCACCGCTTCAGGAATCACGGCTTCGGGTACCACTGGCGTCTGTATCACAACTTCGGCCACTGGCTCGGGTATGGCGATGAGCTCGGGGTCTTGTTCGGATTGATTCTGGGCTTTAAACAGAACCACGACAATGATAACGGCGGCGATTAGGGTGCCGGCAATAAAGACTAGATTGTTGGAGCCAGTTTTTTTAGGTTCGCGGTTCATTCTGTGCTGCCATCCATTTTTGTGTGAGCAGTTTTTAGTGGTAGTACGGTCTGGTTATTGACCACTGCACTGCGCAATTTAAGTTGATGGCTGTCGCCATTTTTTTTCTGTTCGAGTTTTACGATTAGATGTTCCCAGTCACTGGCCAGCCAGGCGGTAAATTGGCTGTTGCTGTCGGCATCCACAACCCTTTCGACTCGGACTGTTTGCAGTGGGCCTATGGCGGTTTGCAGCACTTCGTTGCCAACCACGCGGTAATCATATTGTTTCAGTTTTCCTCTGGAAATAACAGGATAAGAAAATACTCTGTGGCCGGCATTTAAATCTCTGCGCAACTGTAGGCGATGGGTGATCATATCCAGTTGCCCGGCTGCCAGTGGCGTTTCTTTGCTGCTGTCATTTTTACGGTAATGGAGGATATTGCTCTGCCAGTCAAAGCGCTGCACTTCGGTTTTGGTGCGGCCAAAGACTGAGCGAACATAGCTGTATTCAGTTGGACGCAGCTGTTGCTTTTCGGTGAGGCTAAAGGTGCTCTGCTCATTGATCTTGCCGAGAAAGTTCCTTGCGTTGAGGCTTTCGCGATAGATGCCGGGTTCAATCTCTTCGAGGCGCTGTACAGCTTCAATGTCGAGGCCGCTAAATTTGGCGGAATAGTTGGCGCTATAGAGGCTGATGGGCGGGTTAGCCGCGCTTTCCATAGGGGCTGCTGAGCCGCCACCAAAAACGTTGGTTGTCTGTATAGATAGTAGCAATAGGAGTGGCAGTAGCTTTACCGCGGGGGCGCGACTAATTGCCGACTTAAGAGCCGACTGGAGCGCGGGCTGAATTGTTGTGCATACTGACAATGGTCTGACCTCGGCGATATCTTTTGTAGATCCAGTTAGAGTAACAAAAAATCACTTGGTTCGGTGACCTGGACAATTTACCTTCTTGTCACGCCTCATTCTATTGCTAGCTTTGGCTGCGCTCTTCTATCTCTAAACAGATGCCACCCTCTGGCAGCAGCTCGTTGTCGAGTATCACATGGCCTTCGCGCAATTCCAGACGTCCCTCGCAGAACCACTGTGCCGCCAGGGGATAGATCTGGTGTTCGTAGACCAGCACCCTTGAGGCCAGGTCTTCAGCTGTGTCATTTTCCAGCAGCTCTACCTGAGCCTGAACTATGCCCGGTCCGCCATCTAACTCGGCGGTAACAAAGTGTACGGTGGCGCCACCTTCACTGTCGCCGGCATCTATGGCGCGTTGGTGGGTGTGGAGGCCGGGATATTTGGGTAGTAAAGAGGGGTGGATATTAATCAGGCGGCCAAGAAAACGATTCACAAACTGCGGCGTGAGGATGCGCATAAAGCCAGCCAGCACAACCAGGTCTGGGGAGAAGCTGTCGATCACATCGGCCAGTGCCACATCGAACTCCGCCCGAGAGGCGAAGCTGTTGTGATCCAAGGTGATATTGGGAATCGCGGCCGCTGCGGCCCGCTCTAGGCCTTTAACACCGGCCTTATTGCTGATAACCGCAACCACATCGCCATTTAGCGTTCCATCCGCGCAGCCATCAATAAAGGATTGCAGGTTGGAGCCGCCGCCGGAGATCAGCACAACGATGCGGCGCTTGCCTTTGGAGATGTCGGTCATCAGGATAGTCCGAGCAGTTGAACCTGTTCTTCGCCGGCTTCTTGAGCAGAGATGCTGCCCATGATAAATGCGCTCTCGCCACTGGCTGCCAACATAGTCATGGCTTCTTGGGCGCGATCAGCGGGGACACAGATCACCATGCCGACGCCGCAATTCAGCGTGCGGTGCATTTCGTGTTCGTCGATATTACCGCCTTTTTGAATCCAGTCGAAGACTGTTGGGCGGGTCCAGGCCTGAGTGTCGATTACCGCTTTGGTGTTATCCGGCAGAACTCGCGGGATATTTTCCAACAGTCCGCCGCCAGTAATATGGGCCAGGGCGTTGACCTGAGACTCGGCGATCAACTTCAGCAGTGGTTTGACGTAGATGCGAGTCGGTTCCATAAGCAGGTCGATCAGTGGCTCGCCATCCAGCTGGGTGGTGGCGGGGTCGGTATTGGTGACTTCCAATACTTTGCGAATTAGCGAGTAGCCATTGGAGTGAGGGCCACTTGAGGCTAAGCCAATTAATGTGTCGCCAATACTGACTTTAGTACCGTCGATCAGATCCGCCTTCTCGACTATGCCAACACAGAAACCCGCTAGGTCGTAGTCTTCTCCTTCATACATGCCTGGCATCTCAGCGGTTTCGCCGCCGATCAGTGAGCAGCCTGAGATATCACAGCCATCGGCAATACCATTAACTACAGCAGCGGCAGTGTCGATCTCGAGTTTGCCTGTGGCGTAGTAGTCGAGGAAAAACAGCGGCTCAGCACCACAGACAATTAAGTCATTGACGCACATGGCGACCAGGTCGATACCCACGGTGTCATGCTTGCCATGATCCAGCGCCAAACGCAATTTGGTACCAACGCCATCGGTGCCTGAAACCAGTACCGGCTGCTTGTAGCCAGTGGGTAATTCAAACAGTGCGCCAAATCCGCCAAGACCTGCCAAAACTTCTGGTCGTCTTGTGCGCTTGGCTGCGCCTTTAATTTTTTCGATCAGTGCATTGCCCGCATCGATGTCGACGCCTGCATCTTTATAGCTGAGTGATTTGCTGTTTTCGGTCATGGCACAAGCCTTCTTTTGTTAGCCCGCTATTTTAGATGCAGTGGGCCTACTTTTCATCAAGCACTGATATAATGTTGCAAAATATCTGGAGAAAAACCGTTGAAACGGACATTAATTTTGTTTTTCGCCCTGTTTTGCACCTCATTGATGGCAGAACCGGTTTCCGGACTCTATAACGGGCGAGTTTTGGTTGCCGATCAAACTGCCCAATCGAGATCAAAAGGGGTGGATCAGGCACTGGAACAGGTGCTGATTAAGCTTACTGGCAACAGTAAAATTATGCAGCTTCCAGGCATTCAACAAGCCGTTAGCAACACTAATAATTTTATCGCCAGTGTCGGTTATACAAAGTTGCCGCCAAGCCCGTCTGAGGAATTGCCGGGTTTTGCACTACAGGTGAGTTTTTCAGCTCAGGCGATCGACCAATTAGTTCGCAGGGCACAGTTGCCAATATTGCCCACCGGACGACCAACGTTAGTTTTTTGGGTTGTTCGCGACGATGCCGAGACCGGTCGCCAGTTTGTTTCCGAACAGGTATTTCCCGATTTTACCCAGAGCTTTCAGCAAATCATGCAAGACCGTGCAGCGCCTTATCAGTTGCCAGCGCTGGATCTTGAAGATCAGCTGTCGCTCTCGGTCAATGAAGCCTGGTCAATGCGCGAGGAAACCATAGAGGTGGCCTCGCAACGCTATGCTGCCGATGGTTGGGCGGTGTTGCGGTTTTTTACCACTACCTCGGGTCAGGTGCGCGGCAGTTGGATCTATAGGCTGGGTGATCAGCGCGGCTTTAACGATGTGCGGGCCGAGAGTACTGAGGCCTTTGTCGGATTGGCGATCAATGATCTGGTGGACAGTGTTTCGGCTCAGTTAACTTATATACCCCAGGCCGATACCAGCAAGTTAGTGGTGCAGATTAATCAGGTGGATTCTTTTACTGACTATCAGGCAGTACTGGCCCAACTTCAGGGTTTAAAGCTGGTGCGCTCGAGCAATGTATTTGCAGTTGAAGGTGATCGCCTGTTTGTGACGGTGGATATAGACGGCGGTGTCGATCTGCTGATTTCAGCATTGGAGCGCAGTGGCAGTTTGGTTAATCAAACGTCCGAGCTAGCGCGCTTTAGTGGTAATTTAGAATTTGATTGGATGGTTGAGTGAACGATTTTCAGCAGTTAAGTTTGGCTATTAAGTTAGATAACCAGGCGACCTTCGATAATTTTTATGCGCCTACCGGCACCCCTCAGCATCTGGCAAAGATGTTATTGCAAGATGAAGGCAAGCAGTACGCATACGTCTGCGGTTCATCGGGCACTGGCCTGTCGCATTTGATGCAAGCGGTTTGCCAGCAGCACGGCACGCGCCTGAGCAATGGTGCGGCGGTGTATCTGCCGTTAAAAGAACTCTGTGACTATCCCGGGGATCAGGTTCTCGAAGGGCTGGAGTCCTCGGATCTGGTTTGTTTAGACGATCTCGATCAGGTGGCTGGCCGCGAAGAGTGGCAGGCGCCACTGTTTAACTTTTTTAACCGTTGCAGTGAGTCGGGCACCCGTCTGTTGATTACCGCCCATACCTTGCCGGACTATTTAGAAGTGTTGTTGGATGATCTGCTGTCGCGCTTAAAGTCGGGTATTTCACTGCAGTTGATCGACTATAAGGATGCTGATCTGCGACGGCTGTTGCAGCATCGGGCCAGCGGTCTGGGGCTTTATTTATCCGACGAAGTGGCGCGCTTTTTATTGCACCGCTTGCCGCGCAATAGTCATGTGTTGATGGAGGCGCTGGAAAAGTTAGATGGAGTGTCGCTTCGCGAGCAGCGCCGATTGACGCTGCCCTTTGTGAAGACGGTTCTGGATATTTAATTCGCTTAGTTACCTATAAGGGACAGGTCTCACAGTAGAGGTAGACATGATTTGGGTCAGTGAGCGTGTCGATAAACTGTAGTGGCTTCAATGCCGAGGCCAGCTGTAATTGCAGGCTAGCAGGCAACCAACTCTGAATGCCCATGGCACCCACCGCGGCGTGGACATTGCCCCGAATCTCCACCATCACCTGTTCAATCAGGCTCAGGGGCTTGCGTCTATAGTTGACCTTATAATCATTGATCCCCGCCAGTATCGCGGCGCTGTCGATGGCATCATTGAGATCGCCCAGTTCATCCACTAGACCCAGCTCCAAGGCTTTTTTGCCAGTCCATACGCGACCCTGGGCAATTTCGTGGATGGCGCTCGGTGTACTCTCGCGGGCATCGGCCACCAGGGTCAAGAAACGTGTATAAACATGCTCAACACCTGATTGCATGATCATTTTCGCCTCTGGCGTCATCGCCCGGTCAAGTTGCAACATGCCGGCAATATTGGTGGTGCCTACGCCATCGGAATAGATGCCCATTGCACTGAGGGAATCCTCAAAGGTGGGGATCACCCCAAAGACACCAATTGAACCGGTGATAGTGGTGGACAGTGCCAGTATTTTGTCGGACTCGGTGGCGATCCAATAGCCCCCAGATGCGGCGTAACTGCCCATGGAGATCACCACTGGAATATTCTTTTTCCGCAGGGAGGCAATGCTGTCGCGGATAACATCCGAGGCAAAGGCACTGCCGCCGGGGCTGTCGACACGCAGCACCACAGCTTTTACCTGATCTTCATCTTCAATCGCGGCAAACATATTCGCCAGGGTGTCGCCGCCAATGGTTCCCTCAGGTTGATCGCCGTCGATAATTGATCCGCTGGCAACCACTACTGCAATTTCGGGTTTGCCTTGATTGACGGTTTTCAGGGAACTCAGTTTCATATGGTTGAGGTAGGCGGCCATGGGTACGCTATCAAAGTCACCATTGCTGTAGGGTAATATCTGTTCCAAGTAGTCTTTGGTTTCACTGCGTGTGGCAATGCGATCTATCAAGCCCTGTTGGATTGCCAAGGCGGCAATATCGCCCTTTTCCTCGGCCAGTCTAAGGTGCATGTTATTTGCCAGATCGCTCAGTGCGCCCTTGGGCAGACCGCGCAATTGCTCTACTCTGGAAGTGTAAAACTGCCACAGTGAATCGACCAATTGAAGCCGATCTACTCGTGCTGCGTCGGACATACCCTTGCCCATAAAGGGTTCAACGGCACTTTTGTATTTGCCAACACGGAAGATATGAATATTGATCTTGAGTTTATCCAGCGCTTCTTTGTAGTAGCTGCTGTAGGAACCAAATCCAGTGAGCATGACTCGCCCGAGAGGATTCATAATAATTTCATCGGCATGGGCTGCGAGAAAATACTGCGACTGAGAAAAGTTGTCACCAATGGCAATAATCGGTTTCCCACTCTGTTTAAAGCGTTGCAGAGCACCGCTGATCTCTTCCAGCTTGGCGATGCCGCCGCCAGCCATATAGTTGGTGTCCAACAGTACATGGGTGATGCGCTCATCGTACTGGGCGTGATCCAGCGCTTGGATGATGTCGCGTACTAAGGTTTCGGTGTCTCGCTGATTGGGTTGGGCGAATATTTCGCTGACCGGATCTATATAGGAGCGCTGGTCTACGAGCAGGCCGCTGGGGGCTAAATAGAGTGCGCCGCGCTCGGGCATGGGCTTGATATCATCGACAAACATGCCGCCAATTACGGCGATAAAAAACAGCACTATAACCAGGCTGATCATATAGCGGATGGCGCTGACCACGTTGCCGATAAATCCAAATATTCTGCGTATCAAGCCTGGTTTCTTTTCACTCATAGAGGTAGTCCTTTCAATCGTTGTTGCCCAGCCCTTAGTGAGTGCTGAACTGTGCGCGTCCTGTGAGTATAGACTCTAGGTGGCAGATTGTTCTTGCTGCTCTTGTTGGAGAGCTTCCTGTTTGTCCCACTCTTCTTGCAGTGCCTTGCCGCGCTGTTGCTTCCAGCGTGCATACATCATTGCCGCGTTAAACAGAACTACTGTCAGCGCTAGCTCCACCCAGTCCAGCACCTGTGGCGAGGGGCCGGCTAAATTGTCGATTGCCGTGGCAAAGTAGATCAGGATAACAAAGCAGATCCAGATCAGCGTGCGGGTGTTGTTGACGATCAAGCCGGGAATAAAGATCGCCAAGGGGAACAGGCAGAGAAAGTAAATAATCCCCGGTGCTCCTTGAATCCATGCATTGGCGGTCATGGCCGCCAGCATCAGGTAAAAGCTGGCGTGGGTGAGGGGACGGGAAAAATTAATTTTTTGTTCTAAGGTCATGTTACTGCGCTCCGTTAAGTTGCGCGGCTAATTTGGCGACGCGTTTACCCTGTGCTCGGCAGAGGGTGATTTCGTCACTACTAAGTGTTTCGGCTTCAACGTGGCTGGCACCATAGGGCGTGCCGCCGCTGGTGGTGCTGTGCAGGCTGGGTTCTGAATAGGGAATGCCGGTCAGTACCATGCCCTGATGCAACAGCGGAATCATCATCGACATAAGTGTCGTCTCCTGACCGCCGTGCAAGCTGGAGGTCGAGGTAAACACGCCAGCGGGCTTATTGATCAGACTGCCATTGGCCCAGAGGCCAGCAGTGCCATCGATAAAGTATTTTAACGGCGCCGCCATATTGCCAAAGCGCGTTGGGCTGCCCATCAGCAGACCGGAGCAGTTGGCCAGGTCTTGCTCGGTGCAGTAGATATCGCCACTGCTGGGAATATCCTCTGCTGTCGCCTCACAAACAGTGGAAACCGCTGGCACGGTGCGCAGGCGCGCTTCCATGCCGGCACTTTCTACACCCTGGGCGATTTCTTCGGCGAGTTTTCTAACATGACCATTGCGGCTGTAATAGAGCACTAGTACATAGTTATCTGACATTAAATAATCTCCAGTACGGCTTCTGGGGGCCGACCAATAGCGGCACGCTGGCCGTTAACCACAACGGGTCGCTCAATAAGCTTGGGGTACTTGGCCATAGCATCGATAAGCTGTTGCTCAGAGAGACTGACGTCGGCCAAGCTTTGATCTTTATATTCCTGTTCGCCGCGACGCAGCAGCTGGCAAGCACTGATGCCGAGTTTTTTCAGCAGCAGGGTCAGCGTTTCTGGGTTTGGCGGTGTCTCCAGATAGAGTACTATCTCTGGCTCTAGACCTTGGTCTTGCAACAGGCTCAGGGTCTGTCTTGATTTAGAACAGCGGGGATTGTGATAAATAGTCAGCATCGTCTATGTTTCAGGTTGTGGGAGTGGGTACGCCATTGTAGAGGCAAATGGATTTAAACAGAACGAGAGGTTTATCAGCATGATCAATCAATTTTTAATCAATGTGCGCAGAGTCCCACAGCAGCTGGTCAGCAGTGGCCAGTTTGTGGTCTATGCAGTGCGTCGCTTTCTCGGCGATGGCTGCCCCCAGAGTGCCGCAGCGCTGACTTATAATGAGTCTGTTTGCCGTGGTGCCGATGTTGACCCTGATGTACAGCATGTTCTCTCTGGTGCCTGCATTCCAGGAGCTCGGCGGTCAGGTGGAGGAATTTATCTTCTCCAAGTTTTTGCCCAGCAGCGGTCAGGAGATTACCCAGTACCTGAGTGAGTTTTCCAATCAGGCGCGCAAGCTAAGTGTCGCCGGTGTGGCGATTATCTTGGTCACTGCGCTGTTGATGTTGAGTAATATCGAAAAAACCTTTAATCATATTTGGGCCACCACTGGCGGGCGCAAAGGCTTGGCCGGGTTTTTGGTCTATTGGGCGATCTTGAGTCTTGGGCCTCTATTGCTCGCCGTGGGCATGATTATGAGCACCTATCTGATGTCACTGCGCCTGGTGGTTGCCGAGGTCGACAGTTTAGGTGTGGTGGCGCTGTTGTTTAGTTATCTGCCCTGGTTGCTAACTTGGCTGGCGTTTACCCTGCTCTATGTGGCGGTGCCCAACTGCAAGGTGAGAGTGGTTTATGCACTGTTTGGTGGTCTGATAACAACACTGTTGTTTGAGACCGCCAAGGCGTTATTTGGACAGTTGGTAGCCAATTCTATCTATACCAACGTTTATGGTGCATTCGCCGTTATCCCACTGTTTTTACTTTGGATTTATCTGCTCTGGGTGCTGATTTTATTCGGCGCTGAACTGGTGCGCAGTCTTGAGACCTTTCAATATCAAGGCCGCGATGCAGAGCTGCCGGATCTGTTCGCGGTATTAATTGTGCTTTGGCAGTGCTGGCGTCGACAGCAAAAGGGCCGCAGCTTGTCGGATCGCTTGATGATCATTGTTGGCCTCAATGTTGAGCAGTGGCGACGGCTGCGTAATATGTTGCTGAGTCAGCGTATTTTGGAGAAAACCGCCAGTGGTCAATATGTGATGATTCGCGATGCCGATACTATTCGCCTGGCGGACATTAACGGCTGGTTGGGGCAGGGATTTAATCAGGGGGACAGCGCGGTCAGTGAAAAATTGGTCAGTGCGCATCCCTGGATCGAAAGCTACGACAGGCTGATGCGGGAGAACCGTCAGATGACCGAACAGAATATGGACATGAGCCTGCAAATGTTATTTGCCAGCAACAGCGATTCTGCGGATACTGGCAGTCAAAAAGATAATTAAGCTTCTATATTAAGGCGATTGTGTATGTCCAAAAAATTTCCAGTAAACCTATTTTCAATAAAAACGCTTTTACTCGCGGTGATCTTAGTGGGTTGCAGTGGCGACACCGGCTATCGACTGATTGATGGTAGCAGTCACAGCTTTAGCAACAGCGAAGGCAAATATACCCTGGTTAACTACTGGGCCGAATGGTGTCAGCCCTGTCGAGTCGAAGTGCCTGAATTAAACGAATTGGCTGCTGAGCATGCCGGTCAGCTGACTATTTTAGCGGTGAATTTTGACAGTGAACAGGGCCCAGAGCTGCTTGCACAGTTGCAAAAAATCGGTATTGAGTTCCCGTCTCTGGCGACAGATCCCCGCGGAGAATGGGGACTTGAGCGGCCCCAGGTTCTGCCTGAAACACTGATCATCAACAGCGATGGAGAGCTGGTTCAGCGCTTGATTGGCCCGCAAACCTTAGAGTCGCTGATGGCTTTTATCGTTGAGTAATTAAGCTGTACCTGAAGTGGGTATAGGGAATCAATCGCCTAGGATTTAAGCTTTTGGTATTCAAATCGCGCCATCCTTGAGCTACCGGATTGCGCTAGCGTCCGGTAATAAAGAGAAAAATACTATGCAAGATCTACGCAATTTTTATATCAATGGTCAATGGGTTCAGCCGCTTCAGGCACAGGATCTGGCAGTTGAAAATCCCGCCACAGAAGAATCTTTGGCGATTATTTCTCTCGGCGCAGCCGCTGATGTGGATCTGGCCGTTGCCGCTGCCAAGGCTGCCTTTCCGATCTATTCGCAGTACAGCGTCGAACAGCGCATTGCCTTGATGGAAAAGTTATTGGAAGTCTACATGGGCCGCTACGACGAAATGGCCGCAGCTATCTCTTCAGAAATGGGCGCGCCGATCTCCTTCGCCACAGCAGCTCAGGCCGAATGTGGTCGCGGGCATATATCCGCAGCCCTCAAAGCACTCAAGACCTTTGAATTTGAACGTCAGGTTGGCAGCACTCTGGTGGTTAAAGAGCCGGTCGGTGTCTGTGGCTTTATTACGCCATGGAACTGGCCGATCAATCAGATCAGCTGCAAGGTTGCACCGGCGCTGGCCACCGGCTGCAGCATGGTGTTGAAGCCCAGTGAAATCGCGCCGCTTTCCGGCTATCTGTTTAGCGAGATCATGGATCAGGCTGGCTTTCCCGCTGGTGTTTACAATATGGTCAATGGCGACGGCCCCGTTGTTGGCGCGGTGATTGCAGGCCATCCCGATGTGGATATGGTCTCCTTTACCGGCTCCACTCGCGCGGGCATTTTGGTCGCCAAAGCGGCAGCGGAAACAGTCAAGCGCGTCACCCAAGAGCTGGGTGGAAAATCGCCGAATATTATCTTTGCCGATGCTGATCTGGAGTCTGCTGTCAGCGGCGGTATTCGCAATATGATGAGCAATACCGGACAGTCCTGTAATGCCCCCTCAAGAATGTTGGTGGAAGCCTCGGTTTATGATCAGGCCGTAGTAATCGCCCGCCAGGTCGCCGAGCAAATCCCCGTTGATCAGCCGAAGAAAGAAGGTGGGCATATTGGCCCGCTATCCAGTCGTGTGCAGTTTGATAAGGTTCAGGGGCTGATCGCCAAAGGTATAGATGAAGGCGCTGAACTAGTGTCCGGCGGACTTGGCAAACCAGAGGGTTTTGACAGGGGCTATTTTGTTAAACCAACGGTATTTGCCGGGGTCAATAACCAGATGGCCATTGCCCGGGAAGAAATTTTTGGTCCAGTCATAAGCCTGATTCCCTTTGACACAGAAGCTGAGGCAATTGCGATTGCCAATGACACGCCCTATGGCTTGGCGGCTTATTTTAGTACTGGTGATGAGCAGCGTGCCAAGCGTGTTGCGGGTCAGTTACGTGCCGGTATGATCAGCGTCAATAGTGCGCAGCAGGACTATACGGCTCCCTTCGGTGGCTACAAGCAGTCTGGAAATGGCCGCGAGTGGGGCGAGTTTGGCTTTGATGACTTCCTTGAGATTAAAGGGATTAGTCGCTAGGCTCAGAGTCCAGAGGTCGAAGGTTCGAGCCCTTCGAAGAGCCTATGTGAAATGCCGCATCGGCTCCATACTTTGATGCAGTGCATCAAAGATATCTATATGAGTATGAGCTATCCGGTAGTAGATGGTATGCGAGCCAATAAAGGAGCTGTAATAATCTGTTTTTATCTCGTCTCGTTTTTTACCTTTTGACGGTGTGGCGGCAAGAGCCTTCATATGCGTTTGCAGTATTTTAAGATAAGCCCTAGTTTGCTGTTTGCCAAAACTCTTAAGGGTGTAAGCTCGGATATCTTTCAAGTTTCGTTGAGCTTGCGGTGAAAGGATATATTTTTCCCTCAGGTTATCAAATCGCGTATAAATTGGTCGCCATCGACGCCTTCAGCTCTATCTAGTTGCGCTTCTCCTTTGGCTAGTTTTTGCCGTAGTAAATCTATTTGAGCTTCCTGTTGTTCAAGCAATCTGAGGCCTGCTCTCACTGCTTCGGTGGTTAATTCAAATCGTCCTGCTCCAATTTTTGTCTCAACAAACTCTGAAAAATGGTTGCGGAGAGTGACGCTTGTGTTTCTGGACATGATGCATACCCTAACAAATCGAACGTATTACTTATTAAAACAATATCGTCCTATGGTTTGGCAAGTAAAAACTTAGACCCATCTTACAATGCCGTTGTTCTGCCGTTGTTCTGTTCTGGCAATGGCTGAGAGTGGGGCAAACTTGGCTTTGATGAATTCCTCGAGATTAAAGGTCTTAGTCGCTAGGCTGGTTTAGATTTAGAAGGTGAGGAATAGCTATACACTTATATTGGCGCACTCCCAGGCATGGATTGCATGCTTGCGCGTTACTCCCCAGCGGAACTCACCAATATCGCCATCTGGCTCGATTGCTCTGTGCGAGGGAATAAAAAACGCGATGGGGTTGTCTGTTATGGCGTTGTGTGTGGCCAGTGTGGATCTTCGGCGACCGACGGCTTCAGCGATGGCTTGGTGATGAGTCAAGGTGCCGGGGGCTGTTGCCAGTAGGCCGCGCCACACATTGATATGGGTGGGCAGGGCAAATAGGTGCAGATGCAGGGTTTTTTCGATGGGCTTGTCGCGAGAAAAAATTGATTGAAAAACCTCTATGGGCCCGGTGTCTCTGTGCTGCAATGTCGCTTCGGGCAAGAGTCGTTGCAGATTACTGACAAAAGCAATAAGCGGTTTTCCGTCACTGAATGAAACCTTACAAATTCCCCTCGGCGTCTCTGCCACAAACATCTCACCAAAGGGGCTGTCATGGACGCTGTATTCGATGGTCAAATCATACCCGGGGCCACTTTTGTAAAAGCTTGGCAGCCAGCCTTCGATTTGCACATTGTGGCCGAAAGTTGTCAAGCCGCCGATCAGGCCAGATTGGGTTTTAATGTCGGCAAGGGGCTCGGCGGCGGCGAGTAATTTTTCGCCGCGCTGCTGAGTGATAGCCTGAAGATAATTTTTAGGTGAATCTTGGCTCCAGCGGGTGAACACGCGTTTCACCTCAAATGTGCTGGTGCCAAGGTGCTAGGCAATCTCATCTAGTGTCAGTTGCTGATCGGATTGGGTTGCCAGAAATTCAATCGCTTCAGCTATTCGTTGGTAGTCAGAGTTGATCATCTTTGCAGTGTAGACTAGCCAAGCATGGCTGCCAGAAAATTTGCTACTTATTGGTCGATAATTTGTACAGCAGGCCTCCGGCAGCAATCATGGCGATGCCAATCCAGCCTTCAATGGGACGTGAAATAAGCACGTATGAAAGTGTCCACAGCGTCACGCTGAGATAGACCAGCGGTGCAAAAGGGTAGGCAAAGGTTTTGTAAGCGCCTTCGATATTGAGTTTTTTCCAACGCATCACAAACACCCCGAGCACGGCAAAGAGGGTATTTACACCCAGTACAAAGCTTGAGAATACCAGTACTGATTCAAAGGTTGCGCTGAGGATAAAGATCACCGCGAGTATTCCCTGAAAGAAAATCGCCGTCATGGGAACGCCATGGCGATTACAACGCGAGAGTATTGAAAACAGCTTAAAGTCTTCACCGATCACTTGCAGCACTCGCGGGCCAGCCATGGTCATGGCGCTCACCGTGGAGATTAACAGCAGTGCCAGAACAAGACCCATGACTTCACCCGCGCTATTCCCCAGAGCATGGTCGGCGACAATCACGCCGATCTCCAGTTTGCCCTCCAGAATAGCGATTGGCGCAGCACTTAAAAAAGTGAAGTTGAGTAACAGGTAGAGCATCATCACCAAACCGGTGCCGACAAATAAGACTACTGGCAGATTGCGCTGTGGATTGTCCAGCTCGCTGGTGACGTAGGTGGCGGCGTTCCAGCCGGTGTAGGCATAGTTTACATAGATCAGGGCCACGGCAAAGGCGCCGCTAAACAACAGACTGCTGTCGCCGGATTGGGGGGCAAAGCTTATCGGTTGTGGTGTGCCGCCCCAGATAAAAATGACCGCGCAAAACAAAATCACCAGCAGCACTTTGAGTGCGGTAAACAGTTGCTGAACCGCGCTGCTGGTTTGCCGCGAGCGACAGTGCAGTAGCGTCAGTACCAGCACCAGGGCCACTGCCGACCAGCGCGGCGAGACATTGGGAAACACCGCCGACAGATAGGCGCCAAAGGTCATAGCTGCCAGGGCCACGGGTGCGGCGAAGCCGACGGTGGCCGAGACCCAGCCGGAAATAAAGCCGGCAGCCGGGTGATAAAGCCGTGAGAGAAAGTTGTATTCACCACCGGAGCGGGGCAGGTTGGCACCGAGCTCGGCATAGGTGAGTGCGCCGCAGAGTGCCGTCAGGCCACCGATCAGCCACAGCATCATCAGTACAAAAAACGACTGGATGCCAAGCAGTTGAAAGCCGAGACTGGTGAATACGCCGGTGCCAATCATATTGGCAACGACCACCGAGATACCTGTGGTTCTTGAAAATGTATGCATGGATAGGGGCTTGCCAAGCTAGTGGTGAGTTGTTTTTGGAAACACTCTACAGCAGCTATGCGTCCCTCGCATTAAATACTCTGAGGTCACAAAAATGACACAGAGGATAATAGGGAGTACCTTACAATCAAACTGCTAAAAACGACAATAAAATAGCTGTAAACATAATAACAATAAATTAAAAAAGAGAGTCTCAAAATGGAAAAAGGTCTGCGTATTGCAGTAGTACTTATTGGCGTCAGTATGTTGCTCGGTGCCCTAGGATTTATGTTTTCACCAGAGGCTATGGAAGCCCAGTTTTCTGTGATTGCCAGTCGTGTTGATGGTATGGGAACCCTGCGCGGCGATCTCGGCGGCCTATTTCTGACTCTCACTGTATTCACTCTCTATGGAACGCGACCGGGTAAAAGTGCCTGGTTGGCCGTGCCTGTGGTGTTTATGCTCACGGTGTTGTTTGGCCGCACAGTGCATATCCTGATTGATGGTCTGTCAGAGCCGGCGATTCGGTCGGTAGTGGTTGAGATTATCGCCCTTGTGATACTCGAAGCGGCGCGTCGCAAGCTAAACACTGACCAGGCGGCGAGCTGATTATGGCTATGCATAAACTATCGCTCTCAGCTCTCCTTTCAATTGTGCTTTTTACCGCTGCCAGCCTGTCTATGGCAGAGGATAAATCAGCCGCTTCGACTCAGGTGTATTTTGGTGACACCCATTTGCACAGCTCATACTCTTTCGACGCCTTTCTGAACAATAACCATAGTGCCGATCCCGACACAGCCTACCGCTGGGCCAAGGGTCAGCCGGTTATTCATCCTTATAATCGCGCGCGAGTGCAGATTCAAACCCCATTAGATTTTCTTGTGGTCAGTGACCATGCGGAAATGCTCGGTGTCATGAAAGCGGTGCGCAACGACAGTGATCTGTTTGATGATCTGGGCCTCTGGGCCAGCGCCAAACGCTGGTATGCCATGCGCATGATGAATGACGCCATTGATACCGATACTGGTATGGCGTTTTTCTCCCGTTTCCTTCCGGTTTCTGCCCAGGGCGAGGGCCATGTGGATCCGGTAGCAGACCCCAGCAACAATATTGGCGATGTGGCTATTTTCGGTGATACCACTGCGGTGGGCACGGCGGCTTGGAACGACATTGTTGATACTGCCGAGCGCCACAATAATCCCGGTACCTTTACCAGTCTGATCGGTTGGGAATGGAGTTCAATTCCCACCGGGGCCAATTTACACCGCATCGTGATCAGTCCAGACGGTGCCGAGAAGAGCAACCAATATATGCCCTTTGGTTCGGACCAGAGCCAGTACCCAGAAGATCTGTGGAAGTGGCTGGGTGAGACTCAAGAACGCACTGGCGCACGCTTTTTAGCTATTCCCCACAACTCGAATATCTCCAAAGGCTATATGTTCGATACCACTACATTGAGAGGCGAAGAGATTACCGCCGACTATGCTAGCCGTCGTATGGCCTGGGAACCGGTGGCTGAAATCACCCAGATTAAAGGTGACAGTGAAACTCACCGCAGCCTCTCTCCAGAAGATGAATTTGCCGATTTCGAGACCTATGAGCACTATATTCAAAATGGTGTCATAAACTATGTTGCTACCGCCGCAGACTATATTCGTCCTGCTTTAAAGAGGGGCCTGGCCATCGATCAAAAGGTTGGTGTCAATCCCTACAAGTTCGGCTTAATTGGCTCAACCGATGCCCATTCGGGTCTGTCTTCATCCGAGGAAAATAACTTCTGGGGTAAGATGGCCAAGGATTCAACGCCAGAAACCAAGGCGCGTCCCGGCAGTAAGCCAGAGGCTCGCGATGGCTGGAATATGTCGGCCTCTGGTATAGCCGCCGTCTGGGCTGCCGAAAACACCCGTGAAGCGATCTATGCGGCGTTTAAGCGCAAAGAAGTCTACGCCACCAGTGGCCCGCGCATGCGTGTGCAGCTGTTTGCCGGTTGGAGTTTTCCGGATGGCGCTGCCGAGGCCGACGATTTTGCCGCCATTGGTTACAGCAACGGCGTGCCTATGGGTAGTGATTTAGCGGCCACGGGGCGAACGGATCAGGCTCCGAGCTTCTTGTTGCGGGCGGTCAAGGATCCCTTGGAAGCTAATCTCGATCGTGCGCAGATTGTTAAGGGCTGGGTCGATGCCAGCGGTGTCGAGCATGAGCAGGTCTTCAACGTAGCCTGGTCTGGAGAGCGTCAGCTAGATGCGGATGGGCGTTTGCCAGCCGTAGGCAATACTGTCGATCTGGAGTCAGCGCGCTACAGCAACAGTATTGGTCAGGCTGAGTTTGCCCTGCAGTGGGCTGATCCAGATTTTGATCCCCAGCATTCTGCGTTCTACTACGCACGCATATTGCAGATTCCAACGCCGCGCAATGCTCTGTTTGATGCTAGTGCTTTGGGGCTCGACAAGCCGCCCAAAGGACCCAGCACAATTCAAGAGCGGGCTTATACCTCACCGATTTGGTATCAGCCCTAATAGGGCTGGCGCTTGCTGCGTTTTAGCCTACACTTCTGCTTATGTTTCAACAGGTCTATTAAATAGTACGGCGCAACCGCTCGGCCATTAAGAAAGATATGAAGCGTTTGCGCCGTATTAGTTAATTGTCTTTCAATTGGTTATTTTATAGAGGCTTACCAACAATATTTATGCGCACTTTATTCAAAGAACCCCTATTCCAATTTTTATTTATTGCTCTGTTACTGCTGCTCGGTGAGCGTCTTATTAACGCTGATGACTACGCCTACGATCAATACCATATCGAAGTCGACGACACGGTATTGCTGCAATTTATGCAGTTGCGAGCCAAGACCTTTAAGCCGGAAGAAGCCCAGCAGGCACTTGACGCACTCAGTGCTGAAGACCGCCAGCGTCTGGTGGATGACTATGCTCGAGAAGAAGCGTTATTCCGCGATGCCATGGAGCTTAATCTGGATAAAAACGACCAGATCATTCGTCGTCGTCTAATCCAAAAAATGGATTATTTGGCCCAGGGGTTTTACGACGAAGCGACACCCTTAACCGAAGAGGATCTGCGCAAGTATTACGACGAGCATCTTGAAGAGTACAAGAAACTCGCCTCAGGCACCTTTACCCATGTGTTTATTTCCACTGAGCGCCACAGCTCAGAACAGGCTCAGGTGATCGCTGCTGAACTCCAGAAAACCCTCAATGCCGAGAGTGTGCCATTTGAAAATGCCCCGCGCTACGGTGAGCGCTTTCTCTATAACCGCAACTACGTCAATCGCGACGATGACGAGATAGGCAGCCATTTCGGCACTGAGTTCCAAGAGCAGGTTTTTGCTTTTGAAGTGGGTGATAAGTGGCAGGGGCCGGTGCAATCCACCTATGGTTGGCATCTGGTACTGTTGGTGAAAAACACCCCAGCTTATATTCCGCCCCTTAAAGAAATCGCCGCCAATGTCTTTGCCGATGCCCAGCGTCAGCAGCAACAGCAGGTCAAGCGTGAGGCAATCGATAAGTTAATGGCCAGGTACCAGATAAGTGATCGGAGCGGCCAGTAATGTTGGAAAGAATGATGGGAAGCCTGCTATCACTGCTATCTATACCTCTGCTGGCTATTAGCCTGCTGTTTCTCGGCGTAATAGCTCAGGCCGACGAAGCACGCCCGGTCTATGTTGAAGTCACTCAGATGAGTGACTCTGAGTATCTGTTGAAGTGGAAGATACCGCCGGTGATGTCCCAGGGGCAGGAGCCTGCCATCGAGCTGCGCCAAAGTAATTGCCGCCTCAATAATGGCGCCCTTGCTGGCAAGCCCGCTGGATTGGTTGGCCGCAAGCTCTATCGCTGCGACAGCAACACAGAGGCCGACTATCAGGTCGAACTGATCTACCCCAATAGCAATCCGGCACTGACCTCATTAATTGTTTTTAAGCCTCTATCTGGAGACCCGGTGCAGGTATTCTCAGGGCCTGAGGAAACTCTGGTGACTCTGTCTCTAGTGACTTCCCCATCGGCAGTGGCCAAGCAGTACACAGTGGCCGGTATTGAGCATATTTTAATCGGTACCGATCATCTGTTATTTGTGCTCTGCCTGATGATGATTGCCGGTGGCTTTAAGCGCCTGGTGCTCACTGTCACGGGATTTACTGTGGCTCATTCGATTACCCTGAGTCTGGCGACTTTGGATATTTTTCGCCTACCGGCGGAGTTGGTTGAGCTGCTGATTGCCCTGAGTATTCTGCTGCTGGCGGTGGAGATTGTGAAGCATCGCGCTGGGGGTGCTAAAGACAGCTTTACCTGGCGTTACCCGGTGAGTGTCTCGGCGGTATTTGGTCTGTTGCACGGCTTTGGTTTTGCTGTGGTATTGCAAGAGTTGGGCTTGCCATCGGCAATGAAGGTTCAGGCGTTGCTGTTTTTCAATATCGGCGTCGAGCTGGGGCAGCTGCTGTTTATTCTGATTGTATCTATGGTTGTGCTGATTGTTAGGCGCTGGGTCGTTACACAG
>Ga0115003_10000731_pt1 | contig 29074 bp, 41 predicted proteins | sample ArcticOcean_MG_C_7_FD_88736 | JGI IMG/M metagenome (GOLD analysis project Ga0115003, IMG submission 88736) | Marine microbial communities from western Arctic Ocean - ArcticOcean_MG_CB11_88 | ecosystem: Environmental > Aquatic > Marine > Oceanic | place: Arctic Ocean: Canada Basin | collected... | reverse complement strand
GCAAACGCAGCCTCTGTAGGATTTGATGCTTTGCAGGAAAGCCTTTTGACTACTGGAGAAGATGGCGAAAAGCTTCGTTTTACGCTTGGACTTTTAGGTATTGATGCAGCGGACACTATTAAAACATTGGCGAGCGTTGGCGCAGCAACGGCATCAGATTCGGAGCGAGTAGCGTCGCTCAAAGAGTTGGCGTCAGCATTTGGCTTTACTGGGGATGCCGCACAACTTCTTGGAGAACTTGTTGATCTCACTGACGAGAACTTCTTGAAGAACCGAGGCGCACAGTCCTTTGAAATTCAGCTACAAGCAATTGCTGATGCGTCTGGTCGTACGTTCGATGAAGTAGTTATAGCTGCACAAGCATTAGAAGAGTTGCAAGATCAAGCAGAAAAGACGAACATACAGCAACTTGCCAAAGATTTTATTCAGTATGAGGGAAGCCTCAATACAGTAAATCTTGCTCTCCTAGTACAAGCAGAAGAGAACACTGGGCTGCTGAGAACTGGAGAAGATCTCTTCCCTCTGTACGAAGAGTTGACCAGGTTGATGGCTCTAAACAATATTGCGACTGAACTATCGTCGCAGCTCAAACAAGAAGAAATCATGACTCTTCAGTTTTATGGAGAAGCGGCCGAGCAGGCAGCGCGCGAAACTGCTGAGCTGACAGCCAAGCTAGACGCAGAACGAGAAGCGGCTTTGAAGCTAACCTACGATGCTCTTGGGCCGTTGAGCGAAAACCTTCAGACAATGACAGCGAAGTTAAAGGAAGGCGCTGAGAAAGCTACGGCTTTCAAATCCCGTCTTGATGCGTTGGTGCCTACCGCTTTTGGTGTTGAGGGGGCATTGGATGGAGCGCAGGTAGCGATTAACGAGCTGGTCGCCGCAATAGTTACTGAGGAACAAGCATTCGTTGGTTTCGAGGAGTTGCTTAACGGAACGAGCACTGCGGCGATTGAACAACGTACTGCATTGCGTGATACTGCGGCAGAAATTTTCTCTTATGGTGAAGCTGCCTTGGAGGGTGGGGTTGGTGCCGGAGAGGCTGCTCTCAAGGTTGATGAGCTGTCAGATTCCCTTGCAGCGCAGTTAGAGGATCTTGACCTCACCACAGACCAGGTTGAACAGTTGCTTACCCAGTATGGGTTAACACCAGATCAGATTAATACAGTGTTTGGTAGCAACGCTGTGCAACAAAAGGGTGTCGTTGACGAATATGTGGGTGCGTTAAATGGCACGCTCCTAGAGATTGACACAAACTTTGTTGCAGATGGTCTTGATCCATCCACGGGTTTGACTCGCAGGGCATTGGAAAACTACGAGTTGGGCCTTGACGATTTGAATGGTCGAATTGTTATAACGGATATTCAGGCACCCAATATTGATGCCGTAACGACTGGTGTGAACGATTTAGATATTGCGTTTGACGAATTGCCGCCTACGACTGAACTGTTCATCGAGATCCCAGGACTTGCTGAAGACATCATTGGAGTTAACGATCTCGCCCTAGCCGTTGTTAATCTTCCGACAAGTAAAACGATCTACGTAAATACCGTGTTCTCAAGCTCTGGAAGCAATGGAAGTAGTTCCGGTTCTGCCTCTGATCCTTCGTCGCCAGACTTCTTCAGTTCAACGGCTCCAAGCAGTACGTCGAATGTGACTAACCATTTCAACATCTCGGGAGTGTCAGACGCTCAGGCCGTAGCTACTCAAGTTGTTAATCGAACAGCTCTTGCTGTGATGTAAAGGAAAGCACATTGACTTATCTTGGATATTTTGCTCTCGGCCCTAACATTCCTGATCCTGGAACTCCGCCTGTATTTGAGCTTGTCAACAGTGGACGAGCATTCGCATACGGCGAAGGTCTCCAATGGTTAGATGCGTGTGATGACTGTGTTGACGTGGATGAGCTGTTCGGAGTGCCGGATGGTTATGTCAGTGTGGAAGCTGACCCCGCACCTTGGTACAACGTAAACGATGCTGACAGCTTGGATTTTGTCGGCGTCGTTGGCCTAGATGCGTCTGGTATTGACGACTCGACTGCGACAGCTCCCGTTTATCAGTCTGCCGGTATCGGTGGTGTAGCTGGAGCGCTACGGTTTAACACCAGAACAATGGTCATCAGGGTGTTGGCTATAGGTAGAAATGAGTGCGGGCTTGCATATGGCATCAACTGGTTGCGGAACCTGTATCAACTTGAGCTAGATATCTGTGACGGTGACGGGTTTTATTTCTTTGACTGCTGCCCCAATTGCGGCGTGGAGCCTGGCGCAGAATCCTGGTGTTGGCCTGCCGACTATGATGCTTTAGGCGACCCGACTGATCCTTTTACCCCCAACAAGTACCCCCTGAACACCTGTCCTTCTCCGATACCGTTCTGGCCCACCACATACCAGGAGCTGACCGATGGTCCCCCTCCATCAGACACCTACTGGTGTAACTGGCCGGAGAATTATCGACGGGTGACGATTGGTCCACCGACCTATAATTGTGACGCAGGCCAATGTGTTCTTCCCTACGTAAGACAGTTCAGAAACACTCGCATCGTCGGTGGGCCAACCATCTTGCAAAAAGACATTATGTCAGACGACTCGGTTATCGCTCAGCTTGAGTTTGTTGTGGTTGCCGCCGACCCGACTCACTATGGCATTACAACACCCTGATGACCATCACCGATCCGATTCTTCCCAACCAGTTGACGTGGCCTTCGATACCACCATTGGTAGTAGACCCTCTGACAGCTAGAGGAGAAGCCCCACCGGTTGGTGCGACAGTGCCGCCAACGCCTCCTACGTGCGGGCGGCATTGGGCTGTCGTGTATGGCAAATATGACCCGTTAACTGACACGCATCCAACTATCTGGCAGATCCCACGGCCTGTAATGATTCGGTGCGAATGGGAGCGTGTGCGGGACGATCCTTCACGGGCGCGTGTGGACATTGGTTATGCGAGCGACTGTATAGATCAGGTAGCGAGCCTCAACGTCATTAATCAGAACATCGGAATCTACCGAGAGGGCATCCTCGTTTACTTTGGTGTCATTACACGCCTTGAGTTTGAGGAAGCGCGTGTAGAGATTTATGCCGAAGACATGCTTTGGTTCATGCGCCGCAGAGTATTGAACCCTGGATACGACAATGCGACTGTTGGCGTAAATGCCATTGACCACGTTAATTTCATGCTTTGGCAGTCGTATTTCTCTTTCGGTTTCAACCCGCAGGGCATGGTGTCTGCCAGCGAGCCGTACATCTTGCCTGTGTTGCAAACCGACGCAGAGAAAAGCAACCGTGCAGTGAACAACTGGCAGATTACTGTTCACGAAGATTTAGAACATCAATCTCAGTACACCAACGTTGACTACTCGACGTTTGGTAAAGCAATCTACTTTTGGGACTTCAACACTCGGTGGACTGGTTTGGATCTTCCTGACCTGTTGGAAAGCGATGTTTCTTCTTTCCCAAGAGTCACTCAGTACGGAAATGCCGCTTATACAAGGGCTATTCGTACTGACGGGTCGGGCTACGCAGGTCTTTATGACGAGTTCTCAACTCCAGGTAGCACGGTCACGGATGAGTATTTCAGGAACATTGACTTCTTGATGGGTAACAGTGAGCCGAATGACAGAGACGGTCCACCAAGTGCTGACACAATTGCGAACTGGGAAAGAGTTGCGAAGAAGACTTTGAGTGGCCGTCTGCCGAACCAGGAGCTTGTCGCAATCCCGAACGGGACTACCTTGATGCCTTCATGCACATGGAACATCGACTACACCCTTGCTGGTAGCTGGTTCTCGATTACCGTTGCACGAGCCGGACGGGTTGTCACTTCACTCTTACGTTTGCAAAGCCTTAGAGTTGTTGAAACTGGTGAGGAAGGAGAGCGAATCTCTATCACTACAACCGCAGCTCCTGATGATTGGGTGACTCCGACGTGACCGATTTTAATGTTCGCGACACCGAAACTTTGCCTCTGATCATTGAGTCAATTGCTCGTAGGGTTGTTGCTGTTGAGCGCCGCAGCCCTCAGTTCACCGAAGCCGTAAGCGTTGTAGAGGTACAGGATCTTGACTCACGTCCTGATCCTGAAGGCCCAGACTCATACTGTTACGTGGTTCTCACAGCCGATTGGTATGAGACTTCAGCGAATGGGTTTCTGCCGCCCCCTAATCCTCCTATCCCGGTGTACCAGTGGGTAACTTCGACTGGGCCTCCGGTTGTGCCACCGACTCCGACACCATTACCTGATCCGTTACTTATCTCGGATGGCACGGCTGCGGCACCGTCGCTGGCGTTCACGGCTGACACCGACACTGGGATGTACCGAGCTGGGACAAACCAGATCGGGTTCACCGCTGGCGGGGTCGAGCTGTTGGCAATCGGCTCCGCCGACGTTGATGTGATGACGGGCCACCTCAACCTGATCAGTAACACTGGCGCACAAACGATGTCGCTTGGCGAGTGGTCCTCGGGCTTCGACTACGCCGCTGTTGAGACGCCGAGCATGGTTGTTCTGATGGGCAACGCCTCCGACGTGAACAGCCAGGGGTTCATCCGCACGAAAGGCACTGGGGAACTTAAGCTCGGCGTCAACAACAGCAACGATCTGACGATCGCTGATGGTGGAGCGGTCAGCACCGTTGGCGACATTACTGCTGGCGGCGACATCGTTACGGCGGTCGGTTCGGCTGCTGCGCCGTCTCATACGTTCACGGGCTTCACGACGACTGGCATGTACCAGCAGGGAACGAACGAGGTCGGGTTTGCTACGGCTGGCACTGAGAACCTGCGTTTGACGGGCAGCAATTTACGGATGGCGTCTGCAACGTCAACCATTTACAACGTGGGGTATTACCGTGGCGCTTCTGCAACGGGCACAGTTTCTAGCCCTACATATTCTTGGGACGGCGACACCAACACTGGCATGTACCGTGGTGCTGCCGACACGATTGCGTGGGCGCTTGGCGGCGTAAGAAAAATGCAGCTATCACCTGACCGTCTGTATCTGTGGGGCGGCACGAACGTAACGAGCTACATCGGCCCGGTCAACACCAGCTATTTTTATTTGTCTACAGGCTCCAATGCTTTTTACTTCAACAAAGGCGTTCGGGTAGACACGGGCATCATCGGTTCGCACAACGAAAACTTGCAGTTGACACGTGCGGGTACCACGAAGATGACGATGACGACCACGCAGAACATCAGCAACCAGAAGTTTAAGATTGACGGGCCGAACGTTGGCCTGTCAGCAAAGACGTGGACCAGCTCTCAGTTCCTTATCGAGTCGCTCGACTCCAGTGGCAACGACAATAGCAACTCAATCGTTCAGATGGCTTTTCACAACGACAGGTACAACATTGCTTTTAACGTCCGTAACTACGGGCCAGAGGGCACGACGCTTGGCTTCGCAAACTCGGGCAACACTGCTTTCATCCCGATCAGGGCAAGCGCTTTTACTGTCATGTCAACGATCAGAATCAAGCAAGATATTGAGGCGGTCGAAGACGCCGATGCAATTGGGTTGGCTGAGAAGTTTTTGCTGACATCGTTCTTGCCAAAAGTCAGGCCAGAAAACGTTCACTTGTCGGAACAGTTCATAGCTAAGAATGCTGAGTGGATTGCGGCCTCGCCAGAAAACGAAGAACTGACACCAGAAGCGGAGGATTGGGAATCACACGACCACGACTGCACAACCGATCCGTGTGACGGAGACGCCGACAACCCCTGCCAGGTGTGCGTGAACGACACCCGTCGTTTCGGTGGGCTTGCCGAGTGGTGGGGCGATGTTGCGCCCGAGCAAGTGAACTTCGATGGCGAAGGAATCGCTGACAGCATTGACATGGATCAAGTAGCAACTACGGCTCTAGGCGCAACTGGGGCTTTGTCTCGCAAGCTGACGGCGGCAATGGAAACAATTGACAGTCTGCAATCTCGGCTTGCTGCACTGGAGCAACTACAATGATCGAGATGCAGAGCGAAGAACTCCCACCGCCTAGCGACAACGATGTGGCCGTCGAGCCGGACCAGCAGCCAACGCTCGCTCTGGCCGTTGCTGGAACAATGGAAGTTGCGGCGAGCGGCGACGGCGCACGACCACCTCTGCTGATGCTGTTCATGGCTGACGGGACAGTCCGCTGGGTTAGACAGCCAACCGAAGACCTAGCCGACGCTTAGGCAATGTGGCTACACTAGCTGGTGGGGTCCCAACCCAAACTGAAGGATTCTTCATCATGCTTCTTCCAACACAGTGCGTAGACAGCCTCTACAAATACTTGAATCAAGGCTCGGTAGTCGTCTCTGCTCTGCCAGCACCGCCACCAAAAGGTGGGGGAACATTTGACGGTACTACCTGGACGCTGAGCAACTACGACGTGTCTGGCCTACCAGTTAACTGGGAGCGTGATGTTGCTGCCGGAGATGACCTTCTCGCATTGACTTCGACTGGTAATGATCTTGGAGAAGTCGTCTCAATTGTTACTGGAGCTGAGACGACCGTTATCACGATGCTGTTTGACACCGAGGTTGGCGTTTTTGAAGTTGGACAAATCACTGGCATCTGGAAAGTCGTCACTGCTGGCGTCCTTTGTACCACAACCTGATCGGCTAGGTATCCACACAGATCAGATACGCCTAGTACCCTGACCTCATGCTATTCAGCGGCATTCCTACAATTGACACTCGTAACGAGCAGGTAGATTTCTCTCTTCCGATAAGCGTTCCGTGGGGTACGACAGTCTGTGCAACAGGCACGGACGGTTTGCCGTTTGATCTCACAGGTTCCACTATCGAAGCAGGACTGCTCGACACGGTAGGGGCAGAAATCCTGTCGTTCTCTATGGCAGTTGATATGACAACAAGTTGTATCAGCCTGTCGTTGACAGGTGCTGAGATTGAAGCACTCGGACTTGGCTGGTATTACTGGTATCTGAGAGTCGAGTTGTCAGGTGAGACTGAATACACGTACTGGGTTGGCGGCCGTTGGAACGTTCACCGTGTCTATACGTATGGTCCACGTCGAGATCTACCTAACCCTGATGTCGTAGACGTTGTTGTTGGATCAGAAATTATTGCGTCAGTAAATGTGTGTGCTGTCTCTGGAGCTGGCGGCGGCGGTAGCGGTGACCTATTAGCTGCCAATAACCTCTCTGACGTTGACAATGCTGCTGCATCTTTGGCGAACATAGGTGGTGCTACTGCTGCTCAGGGCGCACTGGCTGATACAGCGTTACAAACAGTTGATGTCCCAACAGACATTAATTCAACTGGAGGTACACCTAGCGCAACAACATTCCTGCGAGGCGATGGAGTATGGGCTGCGGCAGGTGGTGGTGGCGGCGGCGGCGATTTGCTTGCAGCAAACAACCTTTCCGACGTTGATAACGCAGCAACGTCGCTAACAAACTTGGGTGGTGCTACTGCTGCACAAGGCGCGCTGGCAGACACGGCTACGCAACCAGGCGATCTTGGCACGCTGGCTGCAAAAGACAGCATCGCTGTTCCTGGTGATGTGACAGCGACAGGCACACCTAGTGGTACAACGTTCCTCAGAGGCGACGGCGTGTGGGCTTCCCCTGGTGGTGGAGGTGGGGGCGACCTCTTAGCGGCCAACAACTTGTCTGATGTTGACGATGCTGCAACTTCTCGCACCAACCTTGGTTTAGGAACTGCCGCCACGACTTCTGCATCAGACTATGCAACAGCCGCTCAAGGTGCGTTAGCTGACACTGCTCTGCAAGACGCTTCGGCGTTCGCTACCGCTGCACAGGGTGCTCTTGCGGACACTTCGCTTCAAGATGCGGCAGCGTTTGCTACAGCAGCGCAAGGTATTACTGCCGATTCAGCGTTGCAGACCGTTGATGTTCCTGCTGACATTACTGCTACAGGAACACCAGATACCACGACATTCTTGCGTGGCGATGGCGTATGGGCGCAGCCTGCGGGAACGTCAGGTGACCTGTTAGCCGCCAATAACTTGTCTGATGTTGACAACGCTGCGACTTCTCTTGCGAACTTGGGTGGCGCTACTGCTGCACAAGGAGCTTTGGCTGACACTGCGCTTCAGAATGCTGCTGCCTTCGCAACAGCAGCGCAGGGCGTTACTGCTGACTCAGCATTGCAGATCGTTGATGTCCCGACTGATATCAACGCAACAGGTACGCCAGGCACAAGCACGTTCTTACGGGGTGACGGCGTTTGGGCAGAACCTACAGGGACGTCCGGTGATCTACTTGCAGCGAATAATCTCTCTGATGTTGACGATGCTCCAACATCTCTAGCAAATCTCGGTGGCGCTACATCAGCTCAGGGAGCTTTGGCCGACACTGCGCTTCAGAATGCTGCTGCTTTTGCCACCGCTGCTCAAGGTTCGACCGCAGACTCTGCTTTGCAAGTCGTTGCTGTTCCTAGCGACATCACTGCAACTGGAACGCCAAGCACCACAACGTTCCTCAGGGGCGACGGTGTTTGGGCTGAACCTGCTGGGACATCTGGCGATCTCTTAGCGGCAAACAACCTGTCTGACGTAGCTGACGCCGCAACCTCATTGGCTAACTTGGGTGGTGCAACAGCTGCACAGGGTGCTCTTGCTGACACAGCTACGCAGCCTGGTGATCTAGGCACTCTGGCTGCTAAAGACGCCATCGACGTTCCTTCCGACGTTTCGGCAACCGGTACTGCTAGTTCAACAACGTTTCTTCGTGGCGATGGCGCATGGGCTGTGCCCGCTGGAGCGCCAGGGGATCTACTGGCAGCAAATAATTTGTCTGACGTAGCTGATGCTGCAACATCATTGTCAAACCTTGGTGGCGCTACAGCGGCGCAGGGAGCTTTGGCTGACACAGCCCTGCAAGATGCTTCAGCTTTTGCTACTGCTGCTCAGGGTGTATTAGCTGATGATGCGGCTCCGTTGTTGGCTGCTACTGCGACACGGTTTAGAGGGTATGGGGCGACTGAGCCTTCTACCGATTTGCAGGTTGGCGATGTGTTTTTCTCGGACGGTACTTCGCCGTCTCCTTCGCCGCTGCCTGGCGGTGATAGCGACGTCATCGCATACCAGCCACTGTTGTATCCGATTGACGAACGCTCTACCGAGCTGACCTATACGGGTGACGATCTGACACAAGTGTTAGAGAAGAACGGGGCGACAACGGTGAAGCAAACCAACTTGACGTACACGACGGGGAAGTTGACGAGTGTTACTGAGGTTGCTGATTCGATCACGGTGACGACGGCGTTGACGTATACGGGTGACAATTTGACGAGCACGACTCGGACGGTTTCCTGATGGACGCTGTGGCTTACGCACTCGCCACAAAAGTGCCAGCCGCTTTTGTACAGTTTAACGGTCTGGCGGTCAAAGCTCTCTTACCTCAAGACCGTTATTTTCATAGTCAGAGCACGCTTGACGACGGCAGCGTGCTAGTCGTCTGCGGAAGAGACTCGTCAAACTCAAACACAAACACTGTCTATTTGTGGAGTCCGTCTACCAATTCTTGGACCACGAAATCGGCGTATCCTGTCGCCACTATCTATCAAGCCCAGAGCACGTTAGATGATGGCACCGTTCTGGTGACAGGCGGCCTGAACACATCCGTTGTCCGTTCTTATGATCCGACAACAAATGCGTGGACCACAAAAACAGCTATGGGATTGAGTCGTGCCCTGCACACGCAATGCACGATGGACGACGGCGCTGTGCTAGTTGTCTGCGGATATTACCCGTGGGGCACGGTGTCATCGAACGTGCAGTCTTATAGCCCCGTTACGAACTCATGGACGGCGAAAACTGCGTACCCGGTAACCGTTTTTGAACACGGCATGAGCAAAATGGCGGACGGCACCGTTCTGGTGACAGGCGGCTCGACTAATAACATCGACCGGAACGATGTCCGTTCTTATGATCCGACAACAAATGCGTGGACCACAAAAACATCTTTGCCCTTCACTCTCAATGAGCACACTCAGTCAACCTCAGGTTTTGGAAATGCGGTCGTGTTGGGCGGGTACGCCAACGGTGCCAGATCAGACAAAGTGCAGTCTTATAACCCGACAACCAATGCGTGGACCACAAGAAATCCTTTGACTAGAAGCAGGTATGGACTGAAGTCAAGCACGTTGCCTGATGGAACCGTGCTAGTGACAGGCGGCCACGATTCTGTGGATACACAAATTGTTGAGCAATATGAAGACGGCGGAACAACCCCTACCCCTGGCCGTGCCGCACTTCTCGGATATCTAGCCGCAAACTGAATGGACCAACAATGAACTTTGACGACGTAAAAACCGCAGCCCGACTCACGTTCCCTGACGCTACGGACGAACAGATCCAGACAGCGTTGGATGCTATCGACACCGATGCTTTGCACGCTGCCGAAGCACCACGATGGACGCACGAAGTTTGGGACCGGACCAGCCCAATCAACGGGACACCTGCCGCTGACGTTCTCGGCCAACGCAACGACATCCCAGAAACCGGCGATGTTGTAATCGTGAAGCATGATGGTGGAATTGTGTTCTTCCAACCGCACGACGCTACACAGCCAGGGTTCGAGCCCATTGCTGACGGTGCCGCTGTCGGCGCTGCAATGGCCGCCCAGTCTGTCACCGATTCGGTGGACTCACAGACCCTTGTGTTGGTGGCTGAAGCATTGACGGAACAACAGTAATTGTAATGACGACGTTCGGCCGTGTTGATGTATTGAAGCTGGGGGCAAGCTAATGGCTACACAATACTACAATGCGGTAGCGCACAATACGTCGCCGTTCATTACCGTGTACGGGCAGGATGGGGACGTCTCCACCAAAATAGCTGACCCCGCTACGCTCCCCGCAGGTAATAGCTACGATGCATCATGGACGGGTGATAATACATATCTGGCGGTAGCACACGACACTACGCCATTCATTTCTGTTTATAAAAGAGCTGGGGACGTACTTACTAAAATTGCGAATCCTGCGACACTCCCGCCAGCAACCTCTGTTGGCACATCGTGGTCGGCTGACGGTACATATTTGGCGGTATGTTCCTTCGCTTCGCCAAATATTTTGGTCTATAAACGATCTGGGGATGTACTTACTAAAATTGCGAATCCTGCGACACTCCCGACGGGCGTCGGTGTTGGCACATCGTGGTCGGCTGACGGTACTTCCCTGGCTGTAGCACATGTCACCACACCGTACGTCACGGTGTACAACCGTATTTCTGACACGCTTACTAAAATTGCAGATCCTGCGACACTCCCGACAGGCACTGGTAGAGGTGCGGCATGGACACCCGACGGCACACACCTGGCGATAGCACATGATACTTCACCATACGTTACGGTGTACGCCCGTAGCGGTAACACGCTCACCAAACTTTCGAACCCTGCCACACTCCCAGCCGGTAACGGTAACGCTGTGTCATGGTCACCCGACGGCACATATTTGTCGGTAGCGAACAGACTATACCCAAACGTTACTGTGTACAAACTGTCAGGGTCAACACTGACCAAAATAGCTAACCCCATTGGGATACCATCCGGCCACGGCAACGGTACGTCATGGTCACCGGACGGCGCATATTTGTCGGTTGCATATGCGGGTTCCCCGTACGTTGCGATCTACAGCCGAAGCGGGGATGTGCTCACCAAGCTGAGCGACCCGGCTACACCACCGTCCGGCACGGGCAACGGCACCGCCTACTCGTCTTCACTCAACGCCGCCCCGACGGCACCGACTTTGGTTGGGCCAGCAGACTTGGCGGAAGTCCCGGCAGATAGCCCTTTGTTGTACGACTGGGTTTTCAACGACCCTGATGCGGGTCAAACGCAATCTGAGTTTGCGTTGGTGCGACGTAAGGTTGCACCGTGACAGTTTTCTTGCCGACAAATACAGGACGTACCGGTACGACCCAAGATTTTACGGTGCCTTCCACGACAAATTACGGGCTCACTGCTGTTGGTGCAGCAGGCGGCTCAGCCGATCTACTGAACACGACGACTTTGAATCCTGGTGGTGCGGGCACGTCGATATACGGCGAGTTTGCTTTGACGGCTGGCGATGTGATCCGTTTCATGGTCGGTCAAGAGGGTGGACGTCCTACGACGATCTACTTCAATCAACGAGGTGGCGGCGGTGGTGGTGGAACGTTTGTTTACAACGTAACAACGTCGACACTTTTGCTGGTTGCTGGTGGTGGTGGAGGCGGAGGCCAATACGTCACTACAACAAAGAACGCTAATCTGACTGCGAACGGCTCGGCAGGCACAATAGCCAATGCTGGTGTTGGTGGTGTGGCACCGAACGGCGGTGGTGCTAGTCAAAATTACTCAGGTGGCGGTGGCGGCTACAGCGGCGACGGAGCTAGCGCCACCTATGGTCAAGGTGGCTTGTCGTACACGAATGGCGGTACAGGCGGAGCCAAATATTCTGACGGTGGAGACGGCGGCTACGGCGGTGGCGGCGCCTCATACGCTGGTGCAGGTGGCGGTGGTGGTTACGGCGGCGGTGGCGGTGGCGGCTGGTATTATTCTGGTGACGGCGGTGGTGGCGGCTCGTTCAACGGTGGCATAAACCAAACAAACACGGCGCTCGCCGGTACGGCAGCAGGGTCGGCAGAAATTGTTGCCCTAAACGAACGGCCGAATGCGCCAACAATCCTGACGCCAGCAGACAACGCAACAGTCGCCCTCACATCTGGGGTCGATTTCACTTACACCCACAACGATCCCGACGGTGACGCTCAGGTCGGTTACGCCCTGAAACGTCGTGCTGTCACTCTAGGAGCAGGCATCATTCATGGTGCTGACGAGTGGTGGAGTGGTACGGCGTGGGTTGGTACGGAGACGATTGTTGCTTCAACAGCCCAGCCAATCTCGACATCAGGTTGGCCTGTGAGCGGCGACACCTATCAATACCGGTTGGCTACCTCTGATGCTGGTGGCCTTGGCGCATATTCCGACTATAGGACACTCAACCCGTACGAGTGGTGGAGCGGTACGACCTGGGTGGCGATGGTCGAGAGCTACGTTGCCTCGACAGCTTCCGAAATCACTTTGTCTGCCAACCAGAACGGTTTGGTAGAAGACGACTCTTACAACTGGACCGTATCAACCAAAGACTCTTCGTCGGCTTTCGGGCCGTATGCGTCAATGTTTACGTTCACAGCTACTGGCTCATTACTGGCACGTATTTGGAACGGGACGGCATGGGTCGATCATGACATCATGGTCAGAGAAACAGGCGGTACTTGGCGCAAACATTCTACGGTTGTGTGGGATGGCACAACTTGGATTGAATCCTGACATAAGATTACTAATATGACTCTCTATTATTCAAGAGCGCATTGGGAGAATCCGGCGCAGCCTGTCACAGGTCCTGACCCACAGGCCGTTCGGGGCACCTGGGTTATTCATTACCCTGGCAACGAAGGTTTTGACGAGCCGTTGACCGACGACGAGATGATTCAGTACTGTCGAAACATTCAAAACGATTACGTCACGAACCGGGGCTACTCCGTCGGCTATTCGTTCATTGTCAGCCAGTCCGGTCTTGCTTACGAGGCAAGAGGCTTCGACATCAACAACGCCGCCAACAAGGGCAGCAAGATGCAGCCAGAGATCCCGAACTTCAACGCTGTGTCAATGTCGATTCAGGTAGCCGTGTCCGGACAAGACGCTGCTTCAGTTGAGGCCATTGCAAAGGTCAACGAAATCATCGCTCTTGAGCCGGACTGGGATGTCGTTGTTCATGCCGACGTTGATTACACGTCGTGCTGTGGGGCAGGCATGATTGAGCAAGTCCAGTTGGGCATAATTGGTCAGGGCGTTTCGCCTGGCCCGACACCACCTATTCCATCTTCAGGAGACGACGAAATGATTACTCTCGACCAGCCAGTACGAATCCTCGACACCCGTAACGTGATCGAGGGGCCACTACCAGTCGGCATTTGGCCGCAAGTGTTGCCTGAAGGTTTTGAAGACGCATCGGCGGTGTTTATTACCGTCACGGCAACCCAAGCCGACTCGCCAGGATTTATCACGTTGTGGGGTTCTGGTGACCTGCCGAACGTATCGAACTTGAATTATGTGCCTGGTCCTCAAGCGATCGCAAACACGACGCTGTGCCGGGTAGTGAATCAGGGGTTCCTTGTGTATAACGCGTCGCCTACTGAAATCATTATCGACCTTGTTGGTTACACCCGAACAGCAAACGTGCCGGACTGAATACTAGGAACTACTAGGATATAGGAATGCCTACTACTCCTTGCGTTGGGTTGCCGTACCCGTCGAATACCGACCCGATTGATGTCCCCGGTGATATTCAGGCGTTGGCCGTTGCTGTCGATACTGCCATCTGCGATGTTGTTGGCCCGTTCTTGGGGCAGATTATGCCCTGTTTTCGTGGCGCAGGCTGGACGGTCCCAGCGGGCACGTTGGTTTGTGACGGCAGTTCGTTTGCCTCAAACACGTATCCAGAGCTTTATGCACTACTAGGAAACACAGCTAGTACCCCTGACTTGCGAGGCAACTTCCTACGAGGGAGTGACATTTCGTTCCCGAACAGTGGCGACACGGGTGGTACGAACCCGACGAACGTTGCTGAGCACAATCATGTTTCTCCGCTTCACGGTCACACATCGGGCGCTCACGACCATGATATCGCAGGCCACAATCATGTTCAGAGCCCTCACAATCACACTCAGACACAGCACTCCCACACTCAGAATCAGCACAGCCACTCGATCAGCGGGCACAGCCATACAACTGACATTGACCACGGGCACACGGCAACCTCAGCAAACACAACTCCTTCCACAAACCAGTCACTCGGTTTCGCAGGGTCTGTTGGCGCGTTTAACACGGCACTCAATCAGCAGGCGACTAGCAGCCAAAGCAATACCACTCAGCACAATCATGCGATTACAGTTGCCAGCCTGAACGTCGCTAACGAGACGACCGCTAGTCAGAGTGGCGGCACTTCAACAAACGTAGCCACGGCAACGAATCAGCAAACTACTCCTCAAATCCAAAATGAAACTGCTGTAAACACTGCTCAGCCTTTGACACAGACAGGACAAGCCAACGAAACGCTCGGTGATACCGCAGTTACTGTGGACAACGAGGGAACAACCGATGCTCACGGCAACCTGCCGCCGTTCTACGGAGTGACATACGTGATTCAGGCAGTCCCACGCCCGACCTGACAGGCGTAAGCCGTACTCCTTCAAGGAGTAGCGGTTTTAAATAGCGTCTAGGTATTCTCGCCTTCGAGGGGCAGAGGGCCATACAACGCGTAATACTGATCTAGCTCAGCTTCCATCGCCTGAACGCGTTCCTCAAGTTTGTCAATCCTAGTTTCTAGGCGGCCGATGAGCTTGTCCGATGCGGTGAGAGAGTTGATCTGAGTGTCCGGTCCGTTGAAACGAGCACGGTACAAAGTAATTGCCGAAGTGATGATCGTAGAGATCATCGCCCCGAGAAAAAGCCACATTGCCTCAGTCATAAAGATTGATAGCAATCTAACAGTTGAGGCTTATGCGAACTCGGGCGGCGGAATCTGCGAGACAGGTGTGACTTTAGAGCGGAGCCAAACGCCCAGCAGTCCGACCCATCCGGCGGCAGCAACGTTTAGTGCAGCGATAAAATCCCCTGACCAGCCGAGCGTGATACCGAGCAGGTTGATCGTTGCGACGAGCGCAGCGGTGGACGCCGTGCCGATCCTGACTGGCTCAGATTGTAAAGTTGGTTTTGCGATCATTGTTTTTCTCCTTCAGGTTTGTCTGTATTGGCTTCCAAACTAAAGGGGACTCGCCTGTGATGTGGCGAGTCCCCTTAGTCTCAAGACGCCTGGCGTGCGAAGGAGGCGTCGAGATATTTGATTAATCTTTAAAGAACGTCAAGCCCAATACTAGTACAAGCAGCATTGCTACGACTACGTATTGCATGGCTAGTCGCCTAGTTCTTCTTGAACGTCAGTGTTGCGTGGCCTTCGTGCTGGCCCGTTCGCTAAGCGGTTATGAATTGGTTCCCAGACAATCATTGCTTCTCGCAAATCGTTGATGTCTTTCTGTGTCGCTTCACGCTTGGAGATTGCTGCTGAAAGCAAATCTTCTAATAGCTCGTATGCGGAAAGCGCATTGGTACGAGCCTGCACAATTTGAGCTTCGACACTGAGCTGAACAGGCAGTGGTTCTTGATTGTCGGGTTCTGGTTCTTGGGAAGCGAGAATCTGATCGACTGTGAACTCTCGTTCATCAGAACTAATATCAGCGTCGGAGAAGTTAGGTAGATCAGTCATTTAAAAAGGTTCCTCGTTCGATTCGTTAACGGCGGCTCTTTGATTTGTGTTTGCTTTTTCACGCTCGATGCGCTCCACTGTGCAGGTTGCGAAGCGAAGTTCTGCACCGATGTTGTCTGCAATGATCTCCGTGATGTACTTCTTATTGCCTTCACGGTCATCATAAGAACGGTTTGACAGGCGTCCAGACACCATCACACGGTTGCCTTTCATCAAACTGGCGGCTGCGTTCTCACCAAGTTCTGCCCAGGCAACAATGTTGTGCCAGCAGGTTTCTTCTTCCCATTTATCATTCTGCTTGTTCTTCCACTTGCGGTTAGTCGCAACTGAGAAAGAGCAGATACCTCGCCCGCTAGTCGTGTAGCGAAGCTCCGGTTCCTTCCCAATGGTCCCGACAATGTTAATGATATTCTCGTTCGCCATCAGGCGTCTCCTGTCTCTGTGCTCTCGGGTGCGTCCCAGAACTTCATAAAGGCGAGCGCATCTCCGTGCCTACCTTCGGGCAGTTCTGCAAGACTGCTATTAAACTCTTCTCTGAAATCGCCTGCGAAAGCAGTTTTAATGTCTTTCGACTGGCCCTTCAGCCACGCTCTGATTTCTGTCTCTGCCGCAGTTCGGTTGTTTGGGCTTGATGCACCACGATGAGCGATGCCGCCGTCGTCGTCTTCAACTTCTAGTGCAAAAATTGATGTCAGTGCATAACGCCTGAAGTATGAGATGGCTGAACCCGATTGTTGTGGGTCGCCTTTGACTGGGCATCCTGGCCCTGGGAACGAAAGACTTTCTCCGGTGGTCAGGTCAACAAGAATCGTGGTGACAGACATGATTCCATCGTCGCTCACGACAATTGGCTGGGATACAGCGAGATCGAGTGGAGCTAGTGCTTCTTTCACAACCTTAAGGACTGTGCTTAGGTTGGTGTACTTGTAGGTGTACGAACCGGCATTGGCTTCGTCCGTTTTTGAAACGGCGGCAACTGCATTAAGCGCCTTGCCGAACTTTTGATTTAGGATTTGTAGTGGTTCCATTATTGCTTCTCTCTGGTTTGGTTATTGAAATCGTTACGGTTAAAGGGTTAGAACAGCCACTTCTTGCACGAGTAGGGCTTAGTCCACGGTCCGAGGCTTTCGCACGAGTGATACAGCAGCGAGGCTGCGTGAACTGCGCCTTCGGGCGTCGCCATATATGACCGGCTAATCCCGACGTTGCTCCACCCGGCATCCAGCGACCCGTACCGGTTGACCTGAAGCGGCCCGTAGCTGTCGTCACGAGTGGGAGGATTGTAGTTGCGAGCGTTTGTGCAGCGGCTTTCTCGATACATGATTGGCTTGAACAACTCGTATGGCATCTCGTACTTAGCGAGCAACGGTTTCCATGAGGCGCAATCCCAGTCGGTCGGCGTCAAGTTCACTGGCTGAGCGGGTGGTGGAATGACCTGTGTCTGAGTGCCTCGCACTGCTGATGCGTAACTTCCAACCGTTGCCGCCCAGGTAACGGGACCGACGATGCCATCGGGACGTAGCCCTGACATTCGCTGGAGCTTGGTGACGATCGCCGTGGTCACCTTGCCGTACTGGCCGTCCACGTCTAGTGTCCACCCGTTTTCAGCAAGGTACTGCTGTAGCTCTTTGACTTGTGAGCCACTGTCGCCGTAGCTGAGCCAGACCGTCTCCTGTTGTGCAGCTTTGGCTGCGAGCGAGTCGAAGACTGCAACTGTGGTGAACGTGACAACGAATACGGCGAATACCGCTGCCCACTGCTTACGACTCAAGGTTTGCCCTTAGACGCCGCATCTTTTCGTTCCTCGTGCCATGCGATGTGAGTGTCTGTCTGTTGTGCTGGAATGGCGACAAAACAAACTTTGCAGATCGTGGTGTCGATGCGTTCCTGGCGGCGTGTCGGTAATGCGTTTGATTTGATCATTGGGACTCCTTAGTTATGCGTTGGTTAATTAACGGTGGTTGTTTTGAGATTGTTAAAAGGGTGGCGGCTTGCGCGAGTCGAAGACGACGAGAGGGCCATCTTCGTGCCAGTCGAATGGTTGAACTGGTATCGGGAAGCAAGGGTCAGTCGGCATCGGGAAGGGATTAGCGCAGTTCAGAAGCTCTTCACCAAGCTCGGAATACCACTCAACAAAGTTGCAGGCACTGGATGAGGAATCCCAATGCTCGCATTCAACGAGTGTCAAGCATTCGATTTCTGTCTGGAAAAAGCCACCAGTTTTGATGACAAGGTGCATGACGTGCTCGGCGTACATTGACTCTTTCAAGTGCTGATTCATACCCACTCCCACTTGTCCTTGGGCCTGTACCTGTTGTTCTCGGGGCTTTGCTTTTGAGATCGTGCCCTGCCGCCTGGACGGTATTCGTCGTCTTTTTTGACAATGAGTAACTCCCATTTCCCATTTGGTATTAGACGCCTCATCCACCCGTCCTCAGTTTTTTTAAACGTGTAAGGACTGAGCGTCACTGGGATTCCTCCTCGTCACCTGTCACAATAATGCGGTAACCGGTGGTCGAATCTTTGTAGTCGAACACGCTGAGGCCGTGACGTTTCGCTCCAGCGACCTTCAGAGTCTGGATAGAAGGAATGGTTTCGTACACTTCCTGAATCGCTTCTGTGATCAAGCGTCGTCGTCCAACATTGACTTCGGCACTCTCAGGGTCTGTAGACATGCGAGTGGCAATGGCGTATGCCAAGTCTTCACGCATTTTTGAGCCGGAGTCTTTGTCTTTCCATGTCCAACGGACTGCTTTCTCACGGCGAACAGTCATGTGACCAGCGTGCATAGTGTCTTCGTGCATGTCGCCAACGATGGACTCTTCGATTCCGTCACGAAGCAGAGATAGCTGCTTGATCGCATAAACGATTTGACGATGACGCTGAGCTTTGTCTTCCAAGGTTCCTTCGGTGGAACCGTCCATGTCGTTGACCAGCTCACTCGCCATCAATGCGATGTCTTGGATGTCGCTGTCGTTGCTTTCCACTGTCTGCTGCTTTCGCTTGTCGGTTAGGTAGGTAAATCGAGTCTTGGGGCTACTGAGCTAGGAGAAAGGAAATCGACCGGCTGTTCACCCCAAGGCTCTAGCCCGTCAAGTCCCAACTCAACGGAGTTCTTTGAGAGGTTCGCTTTCGTACCGTGGGTCGGTAACTGGTTTACAGGGTAACAGATTCAGGATGGATCAGCAACGTTATTCCGACTCCCATGCCTTTGACGGGAGGCCAGAATCGTTGCGATAACACAAATTCTGGGGTGTCGTCGGTTAGCAAGCCTGCATCCACAACCCCGTCAAGGCAGGCTTTTGCTGGCGGCAGATGATTAGCTGTGTCTGCAATCTTTCCGGCTTTAGCCTGATGCGGGAAGAACTCGACGTGTACCGGTACCGTGAACTTGCTGACAGCGCCACGCCTCATCTCGTTCTTCGTTGTGATCATCGCAATGTCCCGAAATGTCTTGACAAGATCGGCGCGCTTGAAGTGATTCATTGATCGTTCGGCGTTGATCGTAAACAGTGGGCCAGGAAACCAAAGGCTTACTGACCCGGCTGGTGAGTGGCGGCTCATCCATCACCGATCTTGGCGATCATCATTGAGTGCAGGTCTAGAGCCATCTTCTCGGCAGAGTCTTCGGAAAGTCCGGCGGCAAGAGCCTTAGCTTTGTAGCCGATACAGATCGCAAGGATCGGTTCGATCTGGTCTGCGAAATTTGCCATTGCGTCACTGTTTTTGCTCATTGAGTCTCCGATGTCTGCTTGTTTCTTAGCGATGGTTCATACGGTTGTGGTTCCCAGGCGGCAACCCTGGCGTGCGCCCGGCGAAACATGGCTCGCACTTCGCTGACGGCAAAACTTAGTTCATGTTCCGCTGATTGCCCCGACAGCGGTTTGTCGATACTCACTTGTTCGCCCCACCGATTGCTCGATCAAAATATGCCCATGAAGGTTCGACGCCACGCTCGGCACAGTCCGTTGCATAGGCGGCTGCTGCGACCGATCGTCCTTCCGCAAAGGACAGATAGACCTCATCCGGCGCTGCCCGTGAACTCCAGGCCAGTTCTCGGGCTTGAGCTTGAGCCAAATCACGCATCTTGTTTCGTATGCCCGCAACTGTCGGGGGCCATTCTTCGTCTTGAATCCACAGATGTAAGGCGTTGATCACGAGATGGGCCGAAGTGCTCTCGAAAGCATTGGCCCAGAGTAGAACCATCTCGTCGGTGATCGTTAGAGTTGGGTAGGCACCAGACATGACGGACATGCAAGATACGACTTCGCTGCTGTTCATTGTTCAAGTTCTCCTTGTTGACGGGCGTCGATTGCTGCGAGAGCCTTCTGCAACGACGGGTTGCTCAGTGTTGTGAGGTTCTTAGACCGGTCCTTAGGTGCCGCTACGTGCTCGTCTTCCCAGCGGCATTGGTTGAGGAAGGTGGATGCCATCGGCAAATACTTGGTTCCTTCAGTGTCGGCCTTCATTCGCCAAGCGGATAGAGCGTCCCACGATGCGATGCGTTGAGCTTGAGTCATCTTGTGCCACCGCTTACGGGCTTGTGCTTTGCCCTTTTTGACGGGGTAGCCGTCATACCATGAATCGAAGGTCGGCTCGTCGGCTGAATGCCTCGTCGCTTCCGAAGGAACGACAAGAGTATTGTCTGGTTCAATTGGGTCTACTTCAATGGGTATTACTTCATGCGAAGTGTGCTGCACCAGGGTGGAGAAGTGTGCTTCGCTAGGGGTGGGGAAGTGTGCTTCGCTAGGTGGCGAAGTAATTACCGTGTATTCGTTGCTCGTCTTGTCGCCACTCTCATCGCTGCGGTTCTTAACGTGGAGTGCGCCGATTGCTACGAGTGCCTTGATGTACGAGTCCACGGTCCGGTCACTGCACCCGATGTACGTGGCGATGGTCCGCCGACTCGGGTGGCATTGCCGGTTGTCTCCAGCCGTCCATTTAGACAGCCCCACATAAAGGCGTAGCGCCTCGGGTTGCTTGACGGCAACGAGTCGTTCTAGTACCCAGAGTGGGGTAACGGAGTAGTAATAATCCTGACGGATCGTCATAGGGGTTCCCTTTCAGTTCAGCCCTGGGTAAGCTGGTACTCACCACAGAAGTTTAAGCACTTCCATTGTTATCTTCCATCCCGAAGATAAGCAACATCCCTCACCGTTCCCTCCAAAGCCGGTGAGGGATGTTGTCGTTTTCAGCCTTGTTCTTCAAGCTTCGCTTTCATTTCCAAACTCTTACGCCACATAGCTTTTGTCGCCTTCGACTCTGACAGTCCAGATCCACCGGCAACACGATCAGCATGGCGCATCAAGGCGGCAACGTCAGACTGCTTCAGACCTGATTGCCAGAGCTGGAAAGCGATGTCATCGAGCCGCTTCTTGGCTTGCAAACCTTCAGTAACTTTCATCTGCGTTGACAAGAGGTTCTGAATCTGAGGACTCATAGGGATGTGAGAGATATCGGCAGTCATTAAGTTTTCCTATTCGCTAGTTTGGTACACCATCGGCAAAGCCAGACGATGGAGTTTTCTGTCTCAAGTGTCCACTCCCACTTGCGGGCAATTGCGTCGTACTCGTTGAAAGCCGTACTAGCACACTGCACGTTTGGCAGGCTGGAGTAAGGAAAGTTAGAGCACTGCATCACGTCTGTATCCGCAGATTTGCCCCAAGTGAACGGAGCGCATCAATCTGCACACGTAGAGAGTCGAGCGCAGATTTTGTAGCTTTCGCTTTTGATTCTGCGATCTCAGCAATAATTCGTTTCTCGTTCACTTCCACTTCGCATCGAGCGTCCTTCTCAGCCACCGTAGTTTTGAGTGGACTGGCGGCAATAACAATCAGCATTGCTCTTGCCCACTCGCCCTTAAACACTGCGTTGAGTTGAGCCGCCTCACGAATATCTAACCCGTACTGATGCGTGGTGTCTTCCATAACCTCGGTGAGCCGAGCGATCTCATGGGCCACTTGATGAGGGTTTGTCGGATCTAGGCGGGTCATAATCCCAGCGCCTTCTGCAAATCCGTGATAGTCAAAGTATGACTGCGAACGTAAGGAGTCCTGGCGATCTTTTCACTGCCCCCACTGGCGCTCCACGCTTCAAGGAACGCACCGATCCTTTGCTTTGCGGCTGCCTTTTCGCTCGCCTTCAAGGCTTTGGGCTGACACTCTCCATACGTCCAGCAATAGGCAGACGCTCCAGTCTCAGGATTCTTGTGACGAAGACGCTTGCCATCTTCCTTCATGGCAGGGACCATGAGGCCGTACTCTTCACGAACGGTTCGTGCAGCACGCCTCGCAGTTTCCTCACGGTCGTAGATGCCACGACGAACCATTGCGACCGCAATCTCTTGGTCTGTTGCAGGACCATTGGACCGCAACCAGTCGATTAGGCGGTCGTGTTGACTTCTGAAGGTGAAGTCCAGTTGGTCGGCGGCTTCTCCGCTGGTGGAAGGATCGCCTTTTCTAAACAGATGCTTCTTCATAACTGCCTTTCGTTGGGACTTGGGAAGCCCTTATCGTATCGGATGATTGTCCGATTATGTATTGTGCCTGAGGAGAAGTCCACATTCATAGGACCTGGCCGGATTGTCATGCGTTTCTCCATGATGCCCGTCCCTGCCAGTCGGGCCTCCGCAGAGGACAACAAGATTTGAGGCGTCGTTAATAGCCGGATCAGCCGAACCACCCATGCCTTTGACCTTTCGGTGATGCACAATAAGCGCACCATTGCACGGCTTATCGGAACCTAATCCGTAGGCGCTGGCCTGACACCAGATGTCCCGATCCATAACTTCTTCGTAACGTCCTGGCGGCATTGGGTATCGCTTTTTGCTCATCGCTCTGAGGGTAGATGCAAATTCAGGAACATCCCGACCCGTTCTCTAGCCACCTCAGCATTGCGAACGTCGAGGTCAAAACCAATAGCCGACCTGCCTACACCTTCAGCCGCAGCGAGAGTTGTGCCTGCCCCAGCGAATGGATCGAGGACAAGCCCACCTGGAGGACACATCGACAGGATGAGACGGCGAGGAATTTCCTCGGGAAACACTGCGTAATGCGACTCGGTTGCCTGCCCCTTCACGGGCGATTTCGGTATCCCAGCGCCGGGAATGACCCACGTCTCTTCCCCCCAATCGAGCGGCGGTACTCCTTCGTCTGAGTCAACACCTTCACGATTCCAGTAGCGCTCCCGGTTCTTGCAAGCGACAGTGATATACGACGTACCCTTGCGGTACTTATCGCCCTGCGCTCCAGGTGTCGGGTTGGGTCGTGCCCAACAGATCACGTTGCGAATGCGCCACTGCTCACACTCTTGCCCAGTAAGCAGATTGCGGCCGTAAGCCAGGCTTCCTGCATACAGGTGAGGGATCAAACACATCGACTTGCCTAAAGGCCAACCGCTACCACCCTGATGGTGGCCGCCAGGTCTATCCCCACCCATCTTGTTGCGCCCAATGTCAGTCTCGTTCCGACCACGATTAGCACGCCACTTTGGCTGGCCTTCACGAGATCCTCCGGCACCGTAGTCGCCGCCTGCACCACCACTGTCTGCATAGGTGTCACCAAGTTCGACAGCGATCGAACCGGTCGGCTTAAGTACCCGTGCCCATTCTTGTGTTAGCTCTAGAAGAACTTGGATGAAGTTGGCCGGTCGTCCTTCCGTCCCGATTTCCGCAGGCTTGCTGGGATCATCGTCGGCAAGATAGGAACGCAGTCCTAAGAATGGCGGTGAAGTGGCGATTAGATCGACTGACTCATCAGGTATTTCTTTGATGAGTTCTCGTGTATCCCCGACGTGATAGTCCAAGGGCATGTCTGTTCCTTTCGTTTATGTCTACGTGAGACGTTGAGCTTGGGTAGCTCAACGGCGCATCGGACCATCAGGACGAATGCAACCCGATGGTCCGATGCGAAGGATCAGTTACCGTCCCACAACATCGTGGCGGTATCTTCCAGTAGCTCAAGTCGCCCTTGCATGATCACTAATGCTTCGTGCGTGGCTTCTGCCTGCCTGGAGAGAACGCAAACGGCGTGGTTCATGGTCGTCATCGTTTCCAAGACCGCTCGCATACCAGCCTCGGTCACCTGAAAGTCATCTTGAATAAGCATGTCAGTCACCTCTTTCATTGAGTCCGTAACAGCGTACTTGGTAATCGGACAATTGGTAGTCATCGCTGAGTGCCCATCGACGAACGAGCGAGATCGAGCAGGCAAGAAGGAGCGAGAAACTGAAACTCATGCTCGGATCTAGGCTCCTTCTGAACGATTTCACGTGCCAGCTTGCGGTCAGGCTTGATGTCATTCTCGATGTTGAACCGATCAAATTCGTGTGCAGCATCGACTAACGGGGCGAAGTAGTCGTCCTCTAGAAGTTCGTTCAAGACAAGTGGCTGATAACGCTTTGCTTCTCGGTCGATGCCGATAGCTAACACCCGTGTCTCTGAAGTGGGATGCAGGTGAGTCCAGCAGATCGCAGTGTCCTCCGTCAGCTTGAATGCAACAGACGTGTAGACCGCATCGCATGGAAAGTTGAGGTAGCCGGTGATCCAAGCTGCGTCGTGGACCTCGCCGCCGCTGCGTGCTTTAGACCAGCCGATGGCATCGGATTCGTGACCGACGATGGCGACAATCGAGTACGGCAGTGCTTCGGTGCGGAAATCGTCTCGCATCATGTCTGCGTAACGTGCAACCCAGTATCGGGAGATGGCGTCAATGTCGGATAGTTCGGCGTTCATGTGCGCTCTTTCTGTTTGGCGGTGCGTCCAGTTCTTGATGAACGATGTTCGCATCTTGAGTCATGGTGCGTAACCAAACGCACTATGTCCATGATCCAGATGCTGCAATGTGAGCAGCGAATCGGGAAATCGTTTTCGGATCTACTCATAACGCCCGCTGTTCTTTGTATGAGAACTGCGCTTCCATGTAGGCCGTGTAATGCGGATTAGTGAGGCTGTAGGCACGGCTGTAAGCTGCGTATCCGTTTCCAAACTGCTCGGCGTCCGTTAACCACACTTCCCTGAGTCGTGCGACTTCGGCTTCTGTTGGGGTCTGAACTAGGTGGCTCACAGTCGGCTCCCATGCCCCATCGCCTCAGCTCTGGCGTAGCTCTCATCGAGGGTCGTCCATTGAGGCGGCTCGCATTCTTCGCAGATCCAGTCAGCAGATGCACCGCAATCGCATGGGCCGGGGTTGCTGCCGAAACCTCCGTGTGGCCTGCCGGTGTAAAGGCACAGGCCGAGCGGTTCGTCTTCCCACGGCTCAGATTCTTCGTCGCATTCGCTGCAAAAATATGTGAGCGACGGCGGATCTATTGGACCAGTCATGCCGTTTCCCTTGCTTTGACCTCGTGTTCAGGTATGAGTACGAAACGGGGCCAAGGCCGGAAATGACTGAGGGTTCCACGTCCAGTGAGGCGGTAGACAGCCTGTGTTGTGACGCCCAGTCGTTCAGCAGTCTCGGATACTCGTAGGTATTTGATTCCGTCGATCACCATGATTCAACCTCAGTTCGTTCGTTTGCTTGAGACTCACGGAAATCCGCTTCGTCGGCCCACGTATCGTTACCGGCGGGTAACAAGCGGTTTCTTTGCAGCCAGTTGTTGTTAAAGACCGGCTCAAGAGTGGAGTAGGCACGCCAGTCTTCAGGTATGTAGTACCAAGCATGAACCAGTCGCTCTGGAGTGGTGACGACAATGCTCTTGCGGTTGTAGTGTCGGGGCACGCCTTCCAACCGGTCCATCTTGATGAGCGCTTCTTCGTAGCAGTGAGCGAACGGGTGGATGAGAGCACCTGTTGTCACGTCGCCTGGTGATGGCAGGCAATACGGGAAGCTTCCGTTGCTGACAAGGCGGTGGTCGTTGATAGTTGCGACACCAACATCTTGGGCCTCAGCTAAGCCTCTCCATACACGGTCGTTGCCGGAGTCAGGTATCAGCGTTCCGAATACAAAGATTGGAAGTTCGGGTTTCATTTTCGGTGTGTTCATTTTCTTCCTTTCGGGTTGGGAAATTGCAACTGTACCAGATCGAAGTCCGGTTTGCAACGTCAGTGGATAGTCCGGTGTGTTGTAGCAAGTTCGTACGTCCTCAGTAGCGACACGCCAACATCACCCAAATCGCAGGCTCGCTCCATCGCAGACCGCAGGAACTCATCGGCTGGCGCATCGCTCATGTCAAGCAACGCAGCCAACATCGTGACCGCAGTAACTTGGGCAGTTTTAATCTCCATTAGCGAAGCAACTCCGCAGAGTTCAGCAATCCATCCGGCGGCTTCATCTGCTGCCAACGTGACCCTGACACGGGAATGTATAGGGCCGGTACTCATGTGTCGCAGACGTAGTAGAAGGTTGCCATCATTGCGTTGGTATCGGAGATGCCGTAGTTGTTGACGGCCTTGTTTACGACGGCGGAGTCGGTCTGCTCCCAGAATGTTAGGCACAACGAATCTATTTGGTAGTAGTACATATCTGCCATTGTTGCGACGGCTGCTGCCAGGCCGTCTGAGGTCGATAGGTCCAGGTACCTTTCCCATGTTGCGGGGTATGTTCGGTTGCAATCGCTAAAGCAGTAGCCGCTTATGTAGTCGAGGTCGGCGGTATAGGTTGCCGAACTGGTCCTGACGGTTGCTGGCGGCACGGTTACTGTTCTTGCGGTTGTGGGTGGTGCGGTGGAGGGTGGTGATGTTGTGGGTGTTGCGGAAGCCCGAGTCACTTGAAGCTCGACGCTCTCACCTTCCTCAACTTCCACGATCCGAGTCACACACCCAGTCGTTAAGACGGCGGCGAACACAATAGCTGCGATCACTTTCATATCTATGTCCTTTCACTGTGGAGCAAGAGGCTCCGTCCCTCCCCGGCTGTCACACCGGGGAGACACGCAACTGCCTGATCAGGCTTCGTCGTCTTCAATATCCCAATCGTCGTCGTCATCGTCAGTGTCGTCCTGCTCACTGGCGGCTTGAGCTACGACTGCTGCCATTCGTTCCAACCGGATGCGCTCGGCTTCGGCGTCCCGTTCGGCTCGTACAATCTCGATGGGCCGGACCATCACGTTGTTTTCGTAGTCTTCGGAATGAGGATTACGCTGCAAAGGGGCGATGTCCCAGAAGCAGTCTGCCCAACCTCTAGCGGCCCGCATTTGTGCGGCGGCTGTCGCAGTCACCACGTCATTGCGTTGAAACTCTCCGACGTAGCCGACTTCCTCGCCAGCCCCGTTGTGTTGCGGCTCAGCCACAATCATTGGGTTCCCGTCTTCGCCCAGCACAGGCACTGATTCGATGACGGCAGCGAAGCCAGCAGCCACGGCGTTCTTTTCGCCTACCGTGTCCAGTAAACGCTTGACCTCGCTGGTCGGCCACGACATTGACTCGCAGGCTTGGTAGCCGAAGCAAGCAATAGCTCCCGACACGGCGGCTCTCTTCAGCTTGCGGGGGAAGGGAGTGAAGCTGGAGTAAGCATTCCTTGCCAACAAGTACGTGGGTTCCGCTTCGTTGGGGTACTTCTCGTGCATCGACTGCTGGTTGGCCTGCCAGAGTTGCTGCCCGAACAGGGTGCGCTGCCGCTTATTAACGACCTTGTACTTGTAGGCGGCCTGAACGATCAGGTCGATGGTGTCGTTGGTGACAAGAAATGCTGACATAACGGTTGGGTTCTCTTTCGTTGTGGGGCGGCGTTTGGACGCTGCCCGATTGGATTGGTGCAAGGGGCACCGAACCCAGCAAGAACCGAAGCTCTCGCTGGATGCGCTGTCACTTCCGTGAATAGATGCTGTCTGTCGTCTCACCGAAATAGGCTTGGCCCGACCAGTCAAGATCGTGGTCTTTCCACCCTCGGCGGGATACCAGATTGTCCCAGTCGATCTGTTCTTCCCAAGCGTCGAAGCCATCGAGGTTCGACGGGTCATACGACGTGACACCGGAAGCTGGGAGCGTGATCTGCTTGCGCTTTGCCCCACGCTTGAGTCCCGGCATGTCTGCATCGACTGCCACCTCGACAGGATGACGCACCGTGAAGCCCGAATACTCTTGGAACTCGCCGTGCTTGACCTTCATGTACGTCCCCTCCGGTACGTCCATGATGTCAGTGATGGCGATGCGAGCCAACGTAGACGCCTTCAGCAGAGTGCTACGTGTCGATGAGAACACGAGGTCACCCCTCTTGGTCCAACCAACAGTCAACGGCCGAGTCGAAAGGCGGGCCAAGTGCAGCACGTCAGGTTCGTTAGCGTCCAACCACGAGATGGCAGAGACACCCTCAACTGTTTCCAGAAGCTCAGTCGGATGCGAAGCTCCCAGAACCTTTTGCTGAGAAAGCATGGCGGCAATAGCCCAGCTATCGACTGTGCCAACCCTGGGAAGCCCAGTCATTTCGATGATCTCGTTGTGATTCTCGACCCGACCGTTGTGTACGGCGGTGATGTGCTCAGACACAACCGGATGATTGTTGTCGTTGAACTCAGCCGATCCCAGAGTCAGGTAGCGAGTGTGAGCGACAAGGGTCGAGATGCCCTGCTTCGGAAGCGGGGCGGTAGGTGCAACTGTCGTAGCACGGCCCTTCTTCTTGGAGTACCACACGTTGTCAGCGTCGCCGTTCTCCCACCAGGCGAACCCCGTAGCGTCACGGCCTCGTGGTTCGATCCCAATGGCAAGAGCAATGGCGAATGTTCGCCCGTTCTTGATGGACGTTGCCCCCTCGGGGCGTGAAAATCCTGCAATTCCGCACATGGTTGTCGGTTCCTTTCGTTACTTCTTGGGGAAGCGGTTTGGTTTCTAGCTTAACAGATGTTTGTCGGTTTCGCAACTCGACAAGCTC
>Ga0115003_10000727_pt1 | contig 29142 bp, 28 predicted proteins | sample ArcticOcean_MG_C_7_FD_88736 | JGI IMG/M metagenome (GOLD analysis project Ga0115003, IMG submission 88736) | Marine microbial communities from western Arctic Ocean - ArcticOcean_MG_CB11_88 | ecosystem: Environmental > Aquatic > Marine > Oceanic | place: Arctic Ocean: Canada Basin | collected... | reverse complement strand
CATCAATGCGTAGTAGTAAGTATTCGCTACCGCTAAATCTGCTTCACCTGCTGCAACTGCTAAAATTTGAGCTCTATCATTGCCTTTTGAATCTCTAGCCATGTTAGCTACAACACCTTTTGCCCATTTAGCTGTAGCTTTTTTTCCATTATTTGTAATTAATGAAGCTACAAGAGATTGATTATATACGTTATTTGATTGTCTGATAACAACTTTGCCATTCCATCTAGGTTCAGCAAGATCTTCATACCTCATTCCATTAAGATCGTTTGCATTAACCCTTTCTGGTGAGTAGTAAATAATTCTTGCTCTTTTAGCTATCCCAGTCCAATTGCTAGATCTTAAATTAGATGGAACAGCTGATTTTATTTTTGGAGACATTGAATTTTGAAACATGCCAGCTGCATCAAATGCACCTAACCTTCCTGCGTCTGCAGTAATATATAAATCGGCTTTAGAGTCAGTTCCTTCTTCACTTATTCTTTTTTGAAGAGCCTTGTCTTTACCAGAAATAACATTCACTTTAATTCCTGTCTTGGAAGTAAATTTTTTGTAAAGTTGAATATCAGAATCGTAATGCCTTGCACTAAAAACATTAACTTCGTTTGCAAACAAAGAAGTAATGCAGAATGTTAATGCCAAAGATAGTAGTCCTATTTTTTTCATTTTTTTCCTTTGTATTAAATTTAATATAGTGATAATGATAACTATTTGCAATGATAATGATTATCAATCGCACATAATGTCGCACGTTAGTGAAGTTCTAGTTACGTATCAAATTATTTTATTTTTTTTTTATATTATCAGGGACGATAAGGCTTGAGGTTATTTTTGAAAAAATTAATTAAGACTAATAATAGAATTTTTCGAAAAACAATATTTAAACTTTTAAATTTATAAGCTAATTCTTTTTAGTCTCTTCAAAAGCTACTACTTATAGTTTCAAATTTTATAATTTTTTTTTAATTCCATCATTTTCAATAATTAATTTTTTATAATTTTCTTTATAAAAATTAAAATCTCGTTCATTTTTAATTAAATAATTTTTAAGATTTAAAAAAATTATTTTTTGTTTTTCTACTTGTTTATAAATAGTCTTAAGATTTTTTTTTGTGTCACGTATAATATTTTTATAATCTTTGGAATCATTAAATTTTTCTACCTTCTTTAATAAGATAGTTTTATCTTGTTCTAAATTAATTATTTGAGAAAGTAACTTCTCTTCTGTACTTTTAAATTGATTTATTTTTTTATTTAAGAAAGTGATCGATGTATCTTGTATCTTTAAATATGAAACAACTTCATCTGTAGTACTCTTTTTATTTTTAGAAAGAATTTCTTCTAATTGATTAATTGATGGGTCTTGTGTTTTTAACGGTTCAGAAACTTTGTTTTTAAGGATAAGTTTATCTTTTTCAAGAAATTTTATTTTTTCTATTTTATAGTTTTTTAATTGCTTTTCTAAATCTTTGATTTTTAGACGAAGATTAAAAATAATTTTACTCTGTGTTTCTTCAAAAATTTTGTTGTTATTTTTTGTTTTTGTTAAATCATTTTTGTTTTGAATTAAATCGACTTGAGAAGACTTAAATAATAATTTCTTTTTATATTCTTCAGCTTCGCTAATAATTTTATCTACATCAAGTGGAATTATTAAATCTTGATTTAACTTAGGTATAAAATTTTGTTTAGTTAAAATTTTAGAAATTTTTTTTTTTGGTTTTAAATAAATCTCATTGACAGCATTAAGAATACTATTGATATCATCTATTTTGCTCATGTACTAATTATAAGAACCTAAGATTTAATTACAACAAATATTAAAATTTACTTGTTATTTTTTTTTCCCACTTAATGCAAGATTTAACAATTGTGCTCAATCTATAATATTTTGGATACCAGCTAATAATATCTTTTAACTTTAGGTTGTTAGCAACAACCATTGCTAGATCTCCTTTTCTTCTTTTCTTATATAATATTTTTATTTTTTTTTTTGATTGTTTCTTAAATTCATTAACGGCTTCTTTCACTGAAGTGCCTTTGTAATAACCGCAATTTACAATAGTTGATTTTTTGGTTTCAGATATTTTTTTCAATATTTTGTAATGTGCATCAGCTAAATCAGAAACATGTATATAGTCTCTAATAGTTGTTCCGTCAGGCGTATTGTAATCGTTTCCATAAATTTTAATGACTGGGTTTTTTTTCATGAGTGCGACTGAGATATTTTTGAACAAAGAATCTGTTTTAGAAATTAGCCCTATTTTACCTGACGGGCTCGCGCCACAAACATTAAAATACCTTAGTATTGCATAATTAATTTTAAACTTTTTACAATTTGAAATAATTAATTTTTCTGCCTGAATTTTAGTTTTTCCATAAACACTCTTAGGCTGAATTTTAGAACTTTCACGTACGACTTTTTGTTTGTCTTTATAAATTGCAGCCGTCGAAGAAAAAATGAAATTTTTTACAAAAGTATTTTTACATGCTGACAAAACACTTCTAGTGCCAAGTACATTATTTTTATAATAAAGCTTGGGATATTTTTCTCCAACGCCAATAATAAGACTCCCCGCCAGATGTATGACAGAGTCAATTTTGTTGCTAATAATTATTTGTTTTATTTTTTTTGTTTCTAGAATATCGGCTTTATAAAATTTAGCTTTGTTGTTAATCAATTTTTTAAAGCCTGTTGATAAATTATCAATAATAAATATTTTATTTTTATTTTTGACTAATATTTCAACAATGTGTGACCCAATATATCCTGCACCACCAGTAATTAGAATGTTTTTCATTTAATTAAGCTATTAATTTTTTCTGTTATTTGATTAACTATTTTTATTTTTTTACCATTGGTGTTTATATTTAACACATTTTTTTTACCACTGAAAAACTTCTTGTATTCCTTAATCTGTCGTTTTATTTCACTATCAGATAGCTCGTCTTTTCTGTTTTTTATTGTTTTTATAGTGGGGTTTAAAAAAATCCATAAATCTGGTTGTGGAAAAAAATTTAAGATAACTTTTGTTAATACGGGAAAAAGATTTTGTTTATAACGTAATGGATCAATAAGAACATCATGGGCATATCTATCAAATATATAAATTTTCTTAATTTTATTTTGGATAAAAAAAACTTTATAAGAAATTAACCACGACATTAGTCGTAGCAAGCTTAAAATAACAGAACTTTTTTTTTGGAGATGAGGATCTTTAATAATAGTTCTTTTGTCTTGAAACAAAATATAGGGTTTGAGATGCAGATAAATTGAACTTTTAATATTTTTATGCAGTTTTTTTGCAAGTGTTGTTTTACCAGACCCATCAACACCCATTAACGAAATGATTATTTTTTTTTTCAATTTAACCATAATTATAGAAAAATTTATGGTTATTTAAATTTATCCAGGTCAATAATTTTATCAAAATATTTTAAAGATGTATCGCTGTGGGAAATCATAATGAGAGTAATCTCTTTGCTCAAATTTGTAATAGAATCCATTACTAGTTTTTCAGTTTCTAAATCCAAGGCATTAGTTGGTTCGTCTAATATTATTAATTTTGTATTTCTGTATAAAGCTCTTGCAATACCTATTCTTTGTCTCTGACCTCCAGACAATCTAACGCCTCTCTCACCTACCATCTCGTTAAATTTATTTGGCAAAGATTCTATAAAAGAATAAATTTGCGCTAGTTTAGCTGAATTTTTAGCTTTTTCTAAATCAATAGAATTCTCATCTTGTGCAATAGCAATATTTTTTAGTACTGACGCATCGTTCAAAAAAACTGTTTGGGGAACAATAGCTATATTTTTTTGCCAATTTTTAATATTTTTTAAATTAATTTCAACTCCATCAACTAAAATTTTTCCTTTTACGGGGCTAAATAATCCTGCAATAATATTTGCTAAAGTGCTTTTGCCAGAACCGGTTTGACCTTTGATTACGATTCGTTGACCTTTTGCAATGTTAAAGCTAAAATTACTTAAAATATTTGGTAAATTTTTATTATATTGATATGAAACATTTTCAATTTTAATTGATTCATTAAATATTAATGTCTCTTTTGTGTCTAAAGTAATTTCATTGTCATTTTTTGTGTCCAAAATATTCAAGAAAGTGTTAACCGTAGGTGCGGCAGATTTAAAATTTATTGAAAGAGAATAGACATTGTTAATTAAGGGTAGTGATTTTTGAGCACCATAAGCTAAGATTGCCAAGTACGAAATATTGGTCTCTATAGATCTTTCGCTGAGACCCGAAAAATAGATTGTTAGAACCACAAATGTAATTACAAATGTTTCAAGATAAACTTTAGGCGTCGTTGAAATTGTTCTAATTTCAGCTTCAGATCTACCTATATCTTTAGATAGTTTAGCTAAAGTTGATAAAAAAAAATTTTTTAAATTATATATAATTATTTCTGGAAGATAGCCAACTGCATTTTGAAAAATATCAATCATAAAATTTTGATTTAAATGCACGGTTTCGGCTTTTTCTAAAACTATTACTGATTTAATTTTATAAACTATAAAAAAGAACAAAAGAATTGATCCTATTATTACTGGCGTATAAAAAGGTTCGTTGATAATTAACATTGTCACAATAGCTAATGAAATTAAAATTGAGTTAATAATATTTATGGAAGAAAAAATCATAGCGGTGAATGATGATGTTTTTTGAGCCAAATTACTCAAAATTTCATTTGAGCCATGTTTAAAATAATAACTATAATTTTGATTTACAAAAAATTTAAAAATTTTTATTCTAAAATCACTTGTAATATTTTCGGTTAAGGCATTAGAAGATTTTGTATATTTTAATCTTATAAAACCACTCAATAAAACAAAAAAAATAAATCCAGAAGAAACTACTGCTAAAATACCTTCTTGGGTTGATATGTTTAAAAAATCGAAAAAATTTTTAAGTAAATTATTGAATTGATAGCTGTCTGGATTAACAAAAAAACTTACAAAGGGTACAAGCATGGCTATAGAAAAGGACTCCGCTACAGAGCTAAGTGTCGATAAAAGAAGCACAAATTTAATGTCTCTTTTCCTTTTTTTTTCAAGGTGAGAGCTTATTCTTTTTAAAATATTTAGTGCGGATATCTTATTGATTTCCTCAATATTGGTCAAAGTAATTTCTTTTCTTTAAAGTTATATTTAAATTGTCTCTGTCTCTTTTAGTATCCATGCATTGCCAAAAATCATTATGTTTAAAAGCGATCAATTGATTTTTTTTTGTTAACATTTGCATAGGTTCTCTTTCTAAAAATGTTTGATCATTTTTAATATAATTTAAAAATTCTGGTTGCATAACAAAAAAACCTCCATTAATCCATCCTTCGTCTAATTTCGACTTTTCTTTAAAATATTTAACTCTATTACCGTCAATTTTTATTGCACCAAATCTTGCCGGAGGTCTTGTTGCAGTCAAAGTTACTAATTTCTTATTCTTTATATGAAATTTTAATAATTTTTTAATATCAACGTTGGATAAACCATCCCCATAAGTAAGCATAAAAGGTTCGTCCTTAAGATATTTTTTTAATCTTTTCAATCTTCCACCTGTCATTGTTTTTTGGCCAGTATCAATTAAGTTAATATTCCATCCGAAATTATTTTTTTTGAAATATTTTCTTACAATGTGACCCTTGTAACCCAAGGCGATATAAAAATCTTTAAACCCATAGTTGGCATAATGTTTCATTATAAAATAAATTAAGGGTTTTCCACAAACTTCAATCATAGGTTTTGGCATCAATTTAGTATATTCTGATATTCGTGTGCCGAAACCACCAGCTAAAATAACAACTTTCATTTTATAATGTGTAAATAATTAATTTAATCATATGATTGCAAGATCACTTTTTCATATAAAGTTTAATTAGTAAACAAATTCTCTCAAAATATAGAAAATATTTAATCCCCCCTCTCCCATTTAAATAAATTACATCTAATATCAATAATTATTTTAAAAATTAAAACAAATTACTCTTTGAGAGTTGTTGGAATTGTTGCAGTTCCTGCAGCTGAAGTAACTATTTTTTTTGAAAGTGTTAATTCCCTTATAATTATATATAAACCAGCTCCTATAATTAAAATATTACCTAAATAATTATTTAAAGTTGGTGCATCACCGAAAATAAAAAAACCAAGAAGAGCGCCTGCAAAAATCTGAATATATTGAGTTGGTGCAAATAAAGAGGAAGGTAAATGTCTTGCTGAATTAATGATAAAAATTAAAGCAATTCCTCTTACAATACCGCTCAAAAAGTTTAATAAAAAATCATTTAGATTCATGGTGATAAAATGAGTGAGTAAAAAGGTTCCTGAAAAAATTATTAAAAAAAATTTTCCATACACTAAAAAGGAATATACGTTTTCAGTTTGTCCATACTTCCTAACTATCAACCAGCTAATAGATACAAATAGAGGTGCTAAAAAAGTTAATAAAACATATCTAGTTAAAGGTTCGTGAAAAGGGTCTAGAGAAATAATCACACCAATGAAACCTACGATAATAGCCGCATACCTTCTCCATCCAACCTTTTCACTTAAGAAAAAATTAGCTCCAATTGTGAGTATCAATGGAGCGGTGAAGGCAACACTGTACATGGTAACTAAAGGTAAATGACGCAAGCTTGTTATAAAAGCAATCATAGCTAAAAACATAAAACCAGCTCTAAAAAAATGAACTTTTAAATTTACTTTTTTTAATTTAGTCCAAGCTTTTCTTTTTTGTGTAAATATACAGATGGGTATTAGAGCAGAAATAGTATTTACAAATATAATTTGAGATACATGGTAGGAGCCTGCTAGTTTTTTATTAAAAATATCAAATAAAACAAAAAGAATGTAACCTAATACAGCTAATGAGAAATCTGTTAAATAGATTCGCTTTGTTACAGACTTCATTAGTTAAAAACTCTATCAATCATTCTTGTTTTAACAAATCTATCTTCAATTTGAACTTTATAAGTGAACTTTACACGCCCATCAGAATCAGAAATCTTGAAGACTAAACGTACATACTTGCCTATTTTATTCAGTGAGGTATTGAACCTAAAGCATTTTTGAAATATTTTCATCTTTTTTTCTTTTAATTCAGAGACGCTAATTTAATTAAACATTTTATAAATTTTTTGATGTTTGTGGCCAAGTTTTATTAGATTACCTTTTTTTTTTAACTTGTAAAAATAAATATTTTTATTAATTTTTTTGGATAGAATACTTGGCCATATTTTTTTAGAATATGTATCAAATAAAGAAAATTCCGATATTTGAATTACTTCTGCCCCTCTTTCTAGGGCCTCAATTATACCACCAGAATTACCGGCGAATATTGAAAAATTATTTTTATTTTTATTTTCTCTAGGCTTTAAATTTTTTTTTAATATTTCTATTAATGTAATTGTAATTAAGTTATTTTTTTTTGCAAATGCTGTTGGGTGGTTTTGAATGTTGTAATTTTTTAAATCTATATAACCTTGGTTGTTTAAAAATTTTAAGGAGTTTACTATTTTACTTGGACTATTAACACTCGCAGGTAAAAATATTTTTTTTCTAAAATTTACTTTATTTTTTTTAAAACGGAAAGAAGGTAGTAATTTTATTTTAGATTTTTTCCAGCCTAGTAGTTTTGTAAAACAATAAACTTGGTCAGCTCCATTTAAAATAATTTTATCAGGACTATGCTTTTTATAAATAAAATTTGTAGGCATAGCTAATGGGGGAGAATGAATATAGCCAATAATTACAGCTTTAATATCTTTTTTTTTAATTAACGCTACAAGTCTGTTTTGAAATGGCTGCCCTTCATAAGGCATTATAATATGCTTAACTTTATTATTTAAAAATGGGTTAATTGCATTAACGAATATGTTTGCAAAAAAATTATGATTTGAAATAGATGCCAAAAAAAATTTAAAATTTTTTAATATTAAATAACTATTTTGTATATTTATTTGAATAAATTTTATTAGATTTGGCCATTCTTTACTTAAAGGTTTAAATATTAAAATATTTTCATTAATTTTTTTTGGGACTTCTTTATCTAGATACACTACGAACCATAGTGTTTTTTTTATACTATCTGATCTAATATTAAAATATTTGTCATGTAGCAAACCTTTTCTGTCGAAATTATTTTTATTAGCCCAAGTTAATATTATTTTATCATATTTGAAAACTCGTTTGGGATGATAGATTTTATAATTTGTATAATTTAAACTATATAAAATATCTTTATATATATGAGCAAGATTGCTAAATTTATTATTATTTTCATTTGCTATATATCTTAAGAAACTCGATCCAATAAAATTTATATATGTTGCCAAATAAAAAATAGAGTTAAAATATGGCTTAAAAGTCTTTTTGTTGAAAAAATTTAAAAATCTTTTAGTGTCATTAATTAATTTAAGTTGCGCATCTAACATTTGGCTAATTTTATTCTCCGCCTGATGCTGCAATAACTTGATTGGAAATATAAGTATTCTCATCAGAGCCTAAGAAATAAACCAACTCGGCTATTTCTATCGGTTCTGCCATTCTTTTCATGGGTATAAGTTTTTTTCTTTTATCTATATTCTTTGAAGGTAGTTTTAAATGTAATTTCGTATTGGTTACTCCTACTCTTATTGTGTTAATCAAAACATTATTCTTTGCCCACTGTTTTGTTTCGTTTGGGAAAAATTCAAGAGCATGTTTAGACAATGAATAAGGGAAATTTTTTATACCACCCCCGAATTTAACACCTATGGAACCAAGATTAACTATTCTTCCCCATTTTTTTTTATACATAATTTTACCCATAAGTTTTGTTAATATAATAGTAGGGTAAAGATTAACTTTAAAAACATCTTCAAGATCTTTAATTTTTATTTTTGTAAATTCTAGCTCTTTTATATGGCCCAAGGCATTGACGAAAATACCATATGTTTTAAATATTGATTTACTGAGAAACTTTTCAATATTTCTATTAGAAGTTAAAAAATTAAATTTTATTGTTTTAATATTGTTTAACCTTACAAATGCAAAAAATTTATTATTTCCATTATTATAATGAGCTAAGATTTCGTAATTCTTGTTTAAATATATATTCATTATACTTATGCCAATGTCAGAACTAGCACCTAAAATTAAAACTTTTTTATTAAACTTCATATATCTTTTATTTTTTCCCAAGCTTCAAAATGTTTTCTTCCGATTAAATCACCGTGAACATCACAGACATTGCAAGGGCTAAGTGTTCTTTCTCCGTTGTTTAATTTTTTTCTAGAATCTTTTGATTTTTCTGACAACCATATATCTAGAAATTTATCTTTTATTAAATTACCTAAAATATTTTTTTTCCCCCAATCATGAGAACACATTAAAGCGTCTCCATTGTAATCTAAAAAAAATTTGTAGCTAGGGTAGAAACATTTTTTATTTAATTTTTTTTTCCTTGCAGGAATCTTATATTCTGCATTTTCTAACATTCCTCCTCTATTACTTAGGGTTATACCAAAATCTTGTTCTTGGGGTAAATATCTGGCTCTAAGAACATATTGTTTTTTTGTTAAATTTAATTTTTTTCCTATTTTTATAAATTCAAGATGCTGTTCTTCTCCATCGTATAAACTTATTTGCAATCTATCTAAACCAGAGGTGTAAAGATTTTTTAACCGATTGTGATCTGTAAGAGCATCACCGTTAGAAATCATCTCTAATCTTGAGTCGGGTAGCTTTTTTTTTGCATAATTTATTAAATTATAAATATTTTTATCAAGCATTGGCTCTACGAAGCCAGAATATATAAACAGGCCCTTATAATTAACCTCTGATAATTCATCACAGAGTTTTTTATGTAACTCGAAAGTAATAAACTCATTAACATGATCGTAATCAGGGTCACTTCTTGGGCAAAATGAACACTTTCTATTACACATCCCAGATTCACTAATTTCCACCTCTGAAGGTAATGGTATATTTGAATTTGGAATATATTGTAATCTTTCAGCAACAGCTTGTTCCTTGAACTCTATTTGCGGATCAAAGTATTTTAAATCTTCTTTATTGGTTTTGTTCATTAATTGAATAATACTTTTAAAATTGTTTCATTAATTAAATCGAAATCTTTCATTTCTTCAATCTTTGGTTTGCCCATTTTTTTTAACGAAATGTATCTAGGAAAATGACCTATTTTCTTTTTGTCGAAAAAAATATTTCTATAAATATTTTCAATTAACTGAACTTCGTTTAATTTATTTTTTGTAACATTTAATGTTGTCTCTAAATTAAAATTTTCAAATAGTTTTTTTGCATAATAAAAAATATCATTTTTTTTTTTATTTGAGTAATAAATCTCACACAAAATTCCAAGTGCTACAGCCTCTCCATGTCTTATAAAATCTTTGTTAATTTCATTTTCTGTTGCCATTTCAATTGCGTGAGCAAAAGTGTGTCCAAAATTGAGTATTAATCTGGAGTTATTCTCATATATATCTTTCAAAAAAAATTTAATTTTAGATTTTAAAGTTAATTTGCAAATTTCAGTAACATGACTAAAATTTCTATTTAAAATATAATTTTTGTTCTTAATAAGATATGTTAAAATTTTTTTATCATCTATTAAACCACACTTTATAATTTCAGCTAAACCTGCTGTATATTCTCTTGCAGGAATAGTTGAAATTACTTCCTCTAATATAAAAATATTTCTTGGATGATAATAAGTTCCTAAAGAATTAATAATACCTTTGTAATTGATTCCAGTTTTTCCTCCAATACAGCTGTCAACCACAGCTGTCATAGTAGTAGGGATATTGTAATAAATTAATCCCCTTAGATACAAACTGCTGGCAAGTGCTGAAATATCACCGACTACTCCTCCGCCACACGAAATTATTACAGATTTTTTTGTAAATTTATTTTTTATTAAAAAATTAATTATATAAAATAAACTTTTTTCATTTTTGTTTATTTTATCTCCTTTGATCTTCAAATTAAAAGTCTTACAACCTGTTAATTTAAGTTCATTTAATAAATTTTGAATTATTTTTTTTGAAATTTTTTCATCATAGATCAACAAAATATTTTTATCAGAATTAATTTTTTCGATTGATTTTGAAATAATGCTGATTTTATTGAGCTTGCAAAAATTTACCTGGTGGCTGGTGTTGTTAATTAAATAATTAATCATTTATGTCTAATAAATATTACAATATTGAATTTATTTATAATATTTAAAATACCTGTCTTTTGATATTTGAATTTGAGCTTTTTTATAGTCTTCAAATATGTCTATTGAAAAACTATCGCCTTTTAAGTTTAGTGTTTTTATTTTCAAACCTAGATCTAAAGCTCTTAACAGTTCAATATCCTCAATTTTTTCAAGCTCACTTATCTTCGACTCTCCAAAGGCGATTAAAGACTCTGGCTTAAACGATACTACGGACAAATGTTTTTTAAAATATTTAGACTCATTTTTAAATGCATGTGGGATATTTGCTCTAGAAATATAGATCACTTCATTTTTGCTATTCGTAACTAATTTTACTATGTTAGTATTGTTTGTTGCTTTAATTTTCAGATTTGGGAGTATAATATCTACATTCAAATTTTTCTGATGAAATTCAATAACTCTGTCAATATGCATTGGGCTAACTAGCGGTTCATCTCCCTGAACATCGACAATTAAATTATATTTATTTTTTTTATTAATCTTTTTAAAAGCCTCACATATTCTATCGGTACCATTTGGGTGGTGTTTGGAGGTCATCATTACATTTGCTCCATATTTTTTTGCAACCTTGTATATTTTTTCATCATCACAACAAATAACAACTTCATCTACTTTTTTTGCTAATAAAGTTCTTTTGTATACATGAATTATCATGGGGATATTATTTATTGGCAGTAAAGCTTTTGCGGGAAGTCTCGAAGAATTTAATCTAGTGGGGATCAGTACTAAGGTTTTTAATTTCATTTTTTAAGCCCTCCATCCTCCGTCTATATTAATTACCTGACCATTAATATATGATGCTTTAGTTGACAATAAAAAAATTGCCAATTTACTTATTTCAGATGATTCTCCCCATCTTCTCGCTGAAATCTTGTTTAACGTCCAATTATAAAGTTTTTTATTTTTTTTGAATTTTGCAAAATAGGAAGTTTTAGTAAATCCAGGATTTATACAATTTACTCTAATATTGTTATTATTGTTTGCGAGCTCTAAAGATAAGCTTTTTGTAAACCCCGCTATAGCTGATTTTGAACTAGCATAACCTGTCAATTCCGCAAATGGGTTTTCTCCCACTATTGATCCAATATTAACTATTGATTTATTTTTACTTAAAATAGAATTCTTTACAAAATACTGACTGATCATAAAGGTTGAAATAAAATTTACTCTCATAATTTTGTTTATTTCATTATAAGAAATATTCACAAAAGGTTTTCTTTGTCTTTGTCCAGCGTTATTAATTAAGCCATTTAATTTAATTTTTTTTTTTGAAAAATAAGAAAATAATTTTTTTATGAATTTAATATTTGAAGCATCGCCTATAAAAATTTTTGAATTTTTTAAATATTTTTTTTTAATTTTTTTAATATCGATTTTTGATCGTGTAAAACCGTAAACAAAAGCACCGTTATCAATACAATTATAAAACATTTGCTTGCCCAACCCTTTTCCTACTCCAGAAATTAAAATCTTATTATTTAATAATAATTTTTTCATAAATTTTATTTATTTTACAATAAGGAAATTAGCCTCTCTTAGCTTTATTTAAGTATTTTATTATTTGTTTTTTTTTCATTTTGAACCACTTTTTTTTATCAACAAATACTAGATATTTTAAAACCTTGTTAATTTTTTTTGTTTAATTATATATTTAGGATCCATTAAATTTAATGCACTGTTCAATAATTGAACTTAACATATTTAATTTAGATGTCCACATGATTTAAAATTAAACAAAAAATGAAGAAATTTTATTTTCCAAAAATTCCTAATTTAATATCATAATCGACGGCAATACCGTAATCAGGATCGTCATCACTATCGACAACGAGTTGCCCAGCCCTACTAAGTAATTTGTGGCAATCGCGTGTCAGATGTCTAAGTTTAACTTTTTTTCCTATGCTGTCATATTTATCAGCAATATCTTCAATAGCTTTTAAAGCTGACTGATCAATTACTTTTGATCTAGCAAAATCAATAATAATAACTTCAGGATCTTCAGATGGTTTAAAAATTTCTAAAAAACTATTTGTTGAACTAAAAAAAAGAGGCCCTTCTATTTCGTAAACTTTTGCACCTCTCTCTCTTATAGATGGTCTTTCAGTTGCTCTAATTCTTGAAGCCGACTTCCAGGCAAATACTAATGCTGAAACAATTACACCAACAATTACTGCTATGGCTAAATCTTCGATTACAGTAACAACAGTAACAAGAATAATTACTAACGCATCGCTCTTTGGTACCAAAAAAAGTATTTTTAATGAATTCCAGGCAAACGTTCCAATCACAACCATAAACATCACACCAACTAATGCTGCGATAGGGATTAATTCAATTAAAGAAGATGCATACAAAATAAATAATAATAAAAATAACGCTGCTGCTATTGCAGCAATACGCGTTCTTCCACCAGATTTAACATTGATCATTGATTGACCTATCATCGCACAACCTCCCATTCCTCCAAAAAAACCTGTGACTGTATTTGCCAAACCTTGAGCTAAACATTCCTGACTTGCACCACCTCTTTTGTTTGTAATCTCGCCAACCAAATTTAGTGTTAATAGGCTTTCAATCAGTCCGATAGACGCGAGTATAAATGCATAAGGAAAAATAATTTTTAATGTTTCAAAATTTAAAGGAACATTTGGAATTAAAAAATTTGGCAATCCACCTTTAACACTTGCGAGATCACCAACACTTGGGATGTTAATTTTGAAGGCTAAAACTAGAATGGTGGTAGATAAAATAGCAACTAGTGTAGCTGGCAGTGCTTTTGTAAATTTTGGTAGCAGCCAAATCACGGACATAGTTAAAGCAACAAATCCAATTGAATAAATTAAAGTATCTCCTGTGATCCAAACGGACTCACCAATTGAATTAATTGTTTTAAATTGACTTATTTGAGAAATGCCAATTACTATTGCTAATCCATTAACAAATCCCAACATTACTGGTTGAGGAACCATTCTGATAAACTTTCCTAGCTTAAAGATACCTGCGATTAATTGAATTATTCCCATTAGAACTACAGTAGCAAATAAATATTGTGCTCCATGGTCCATAACTAAAGCAACCATAACAACTGCTAAAGCACCTGTTGCGCCTGAAATCATTCCAGGTCGACCACCAATTAAAGCGGTAATTATACCAACTATAAAAGCGGCGTAAAGACCAGATAAAGGCGTAACTCCAGCAACAAATGCGAATGCTATTGCTTCAGGAACTAAAGCTAAGGCAACTGTTAAGCCAGATAATATCTCAATTCTAAATAATGAAAAAGACGCGCCTTCTTTGGGCACATAATCTTGAGCGTTAAAACCAATAGATTTTACGAATGAAGCTAAAGTTGTTTTGGTCAATAAGTTTTTTTTAATTACTGATTATTTTTTTAAATTTTTGCTTATATTGATTAAAGCCGACGACACTATGTTACTATATATATTTAGAGTTTACAAAGTAATAAGAAATAAATTAAAAATTTTCTTTTTTTTCAATAATTATTTTAAAGAAAAACTTGAAATTGTATTTCCACCACTCTCGTATGCTGAAATCAACACATAATCTTTACCATTTACTCTGTAAATTGTTGGAGGTGAAGAACCTGGAGAAGGTAAATCTTTGTTCCAAATTTCTTTTCCAGATACAGAGTCAAAAGCTCTTATTTTCTTATCTAATGTGCCAGAAGCGAAAATAATATTCGCTGAAGTAGCTGTCAAACCAGATCTATTAAATGTACCAGTAGTTTTATAACCTTTTTTTTTTAATTCTTCAATTTCACCAAATGGAACTTTCCATAAAATTTTTCCAGTGTTTAAACTTAAAGCTACAACGGAACCCCACGGTGGTTTTACTCCAGGATATCCATTTTGATCAACAAATAATTCCCATCTATGGGTGTAAGAAAATTTATTTTTTTCATCTTCGGTCACAACGATAACATCAGGGTTTTGATCAATGCTTACATATAAAATATTATTTTTACTATCCACAGATGCACCTGCCCATCTTACACACCCACCTATTTGAATATTTTTTTTTCCTATTTGTGGTGGAGTAGGAAATCCATATTCGGCATTTTTAATTATTTCTATAATGTCAGGAGAATTTTTTGCATCCTCTGTTAGGTACTCTTGTTTAAATCTATTCCTGCATACAGGCTCTGGTATTGCAATATTTTTTTGATAAATAGCGGTTCTTTCACCGGGTATATTAGATACAGGAGCTCTATCCATTGGAACATCAAATAATGGTTCGCCTGTTTCTCTGTCTAATATGAACGTATTACCTAGTTTTGTTATACCCACAACTACATCTATATTTTTTTGATTTCTTTTAATCATAGTTAATATTGGTGGAGCTGCCCAGTCCATATTCCAAACATCATGGGGAATTTCTTGAAAATGCCAAATAATTTTCTTTTTATTAAGATCAAAAGCTACCAAACTATTTGCATATAAATTATCTCCTTCTCTAGTCGCACCAACATACCAAGGTTCAGGATTTCCAGTAGTAAAATAGAAAACACCTCTTTTCTCGTCTAAAGAAAATCCACCCCAGGGACTTCCTTTTTTAAAATTTCCAAATAAAAAACTATTTTTTGTTTTGTTGACTTTATATTTCCAGTTAATTTTACCAGTGTAAACGTTATAAGATTTTATAACCGAGTCAGTAGTTACAACATATAAATTGTCTTTATAAATTATTGGTGGAAGAGGAGTTAAACCAATTTTAATATATCCATTTTGACCAAAGTTTTTTAAAGGTTTGCCATCTTTGATGTTGATAGAAAAAAGTTTATCCCTATTGTTTGTAAAAAATAACCTTCTAATTTTATCCTTTCCATTTTTCCACAAAACCAAGCCCCGCTTAGCTGCTATTCCATCTACTACTTTATACCCCCATATTTTTTTACCGTTCACAGCGTCAATTGCTACGACCTCATTCTCAGTATCTGGTGTATATATTACACCTTCGTCAAAGATTGGATTAGCCTGAATTTCTTGATTTGAATTTAATGACATTTTAGATTTGTATTGCCACGCAAGTTTTAAGTTTGAAATATTTAAAGGAGTAATTTGATCTAAATTTGAAAATCGAGTTGAAAAATCATTTCCATGACTCCTGTGCCAAGAAGATGAGTTGGCGTATTGATCTGAGTTATATAGATTTGAGCTTAAGTTTTTTTTCTTCTTATAGATTATTTTTTTTTCAGGGTATTTCAATCGTTCGGAATGGCTCTCAACTGACCATCTTTTATTAAAAGACTTTGGAGATAATAATTTATAATAATAGAAATAATAATTTCTTATAGACTGAATTAACCTAAAAGACTTAGAGCTATTAAGATTTGTTACATCGATATGAATAAGACTGCGATTTAAATAATTTTTATCAATATTAGTCATGTCTACTAATAAAAATAAAAAAACACTCAAGATCAATAGAAAGAAAGAGAATAATAATTTTTTTATAATTTTCATACAATATATTGTATAATATTATTTTTGCCTTAGAACAATTAATTATTTGTTTTAAGATTTGTAAAATTACAAGTTCAAAACAGAAAAATAATTATGTTTAAAAAAATATTAATTTACAATTCTGGGGGTGGTTTAGGTGACGCAATACAACTAATGCCTTTAATTATATCACTTAAGAATTATTTTAACGATTGTACTTTATTTTACATTGGGGCTCATCAAAATCATTTTAATGAAAAATTAAAAGAATTTAATATAAATTTAGTGACAATAAACTTAGATCTAAAATATTTTGGTTTTAGATGGTGGCATTTATTAAAAGTTAGAAAGAAAATTAATGAAAGAAATTTAGATACATTTGACCTGATAATAGACCTTCAATCAAAACTAAGGAATACACTAATTTTAAAACAAATACCGTGTAAAAAATTTTTCTCCTCTACATTCAATTTTATTTTTTGTACAAAAAAAAATAATTATTTAAAAACCGAAAATGATATATCTACATTCATATTGTTAAATTTAGAAATTTTTCTTAATACAAAAATTAAAAAAATTGATTTCAGTTTAGAAATGCTTCCAAAAAAATATTCTCAAGAAGCAACAAAACTTTTACCAAGTTCAAATTATATTGGCTTTTCTATTACACAGGGAAATCAATACAGAAAAAAAAGTTGGCCAGTTGATAACTTTATTGAACTAGCGGAAAAATATATATCTATTGGTAAAGTTGCTGTTTTTTTTATTCAAAAAAATGAATTTGAGTTAATTAATTATATTAAAAAAAAAATACCAAGTGCAATTTTTCCAGAACAGAAAAGTAAAATCTCATCTCCAGCACTTGTAGTCGCTCTTGCTTCTAGATTGGAAAAAGCAATAACTATAGACAATGGAGTGATGCACATGCTCTCTCTAGCAAAAATTCCAATGATAACTTTGTTCGGGCCAACTAGTTCAAAAAAATTTTCACCGAAGAGAGATAACGTTAAAACATTAGATAGTAAAAATCTTTATAATAGTAAAGATATTGCAAAAATATCTGTTGAAGATGTTTTTAAATGTTCTTAAAAAGTTTGATTTTTTTATTCTGAATAATTTTATTTAGTTTTTTAAGACAGGACTTTAATTGTGGCGTATCTGATGATCTTAATACAACAGAGACCCCGACTTTTCCAAGTCTAAAAAAAGGATAGCTACCTATATCCACTTTTTTCAAATACTTGTTTTGTAGTTTTCCTAATTCTAAAGCAATATAGCTTTCTACGGTTTGTAGATTAATTGAAGAACTTATTGTTACAGCGCCTTTAATTAAAAAAAATTTTAAGTTTCCCATCATAGACTTCAAAATTGAGGGTACCCCAGGTAGGCACAGAACATTTTTTATTTTAAAGCCAGGCGCAGCACTTGACGGATTGTAAATTAAAGAACTGCCTTTTGGCATTTTTGCCATTTTTTTTCTGCCTTCATTGAAATTTTTTTTTCCGTAGTACTTTTCTAGTATTAAATAAGCCTCAGTATTAAATTCATATTTGACTTTAAAAGCTTTAGAGACTGATAAGGCAGTAATATCATCATGCGTTGGCCCAATACCACCAGTTGTAAAAGTATAGTTGAATTTTTTACTTAAATCTAAAACATTGTAGATAATTTTTTTTTCCACATCTGGAATAATTCTAACTTCATCTACTGATATTCCGCAATTGATATTTAACCAATTAGAAATAAATGAAACATTTAAATCTTGCGTTCTTCCTGATAGAACTTCGTTACCAATAATGAGAATTGCTGCTTTAATTTTTTTTTTAGTTTTTTTCATTTTTAAAAATTATGAATTTTGAGAATCCATTAATATCAGGCCTCTTTATAAAAAGATATAAACGTTTCTTTGCAGATGTTAAAGTAAACAATAAAATAGTTACTGCTCACTGTGCTAATTCAGGTTCAATGATGGGTCTCTTAAATAAAAATAGCAAAGTTTGGTTAACTGAATCAAATAATAAAAAAAGAAAGTTAAAATACACTTTACAAATAATGGAAGATGAGGGCTTCAAGGTTGGAGTTAATACTCATTTAACAAACAAGATTGTTAATCACGCATTAGAAAAAAATTTGATTAAGGGTTTTAGTAGTAAAATAAAAATTAAAAGCGAACAGGTTTTTGGTGAAAATACAAGGTTTGATTTTTTCTTAGAAGATGGAAAAGTTAAGTCATTCTTAGAAGTCAAAAATGTAACTTTAAAAAGAAAATCTAAAATTGCAGAGTTTCCAGACTCAATTACCAGTAGTGGTACAAAACATTTAAACGAATTAATAAACGCTACCAAAAAGGGTTTTAAATCATATCTTCTATTTTTGATTCAAAGAGAAGACTGTGATAGATTTGAGATTGCAAAAGATATAGATCCTGTATACTCAAAAACATTAATAAAAGCCATAAAACATAATGTAAAAATTCTTTGCTACGATTGTAAATTTTTACCAAAAGGAATAATACTAAATAGCAAAATTAAATTACAAATTAATGAATAAAGATATATTAGAAGCATTTGAGGGTACGCGCGTAGCAGGTAATATAGCAGCTAGAGCTTTAGATGAAATTGTTAAAATAATTAAACCAGGTGTTACAACAAACCAAATAGATAATTTGTGCTACGAGTTTATTAACGATAATGGTGCTTATTCTGCGCCTTTATTTTACAGAGGTTTTACTAAATCATGCTGCACTTCACCCAACCACACTATTTGTCACGGTATACCTAGTGATAAAATTTTAACTGAAGGGGATATAGTTAATGTTGATGTAACTAGTTTTAAAAATGGTTGGCACGGTGACACAAGTCGAATGTTTTACGTGGGAGAGGTATCTATTAAAGCTAAAAAATTAATAGATGTAACTTATAATTCAATGATGAAAGCTATTAAGATTTTAAGTAAAGAGACTACTTTAGGAGACATTGGGTCGACTATACAAAATTACGTGGAGAATGAGGGCTTTTCTGTAGTTAGGGATTTTTGTGGACACGGAATTGGAAAAGTATTTCATCAGGAACCTAATATTCTACACTACGGGAGAAAGGGAACAGGACCCAAACTAAAACCTGGCATGATATTCACAATAGAACCAATGATTAACGAAGGTAAATATGAAACTAGAATGCTAAGAGATGGGTGGACTGCTGTAACAAAAGATAAAAAATTATCTGCACAATTTGAGCACACTGTAGGTATAACAGAAGCAGGGTATGAAATTTTCACAGAATCAAAGGAAGAATTAAACCACCCGCCTTATTCAATATGATTGATCGATATACTAGAAAAGAACTAAGAAATATTTGGACCGACCAAAACAAATATAAAATTTGGCTTGATATAGAACTTGCGGCTGCAGAAGCAATGGAAAAATTGAATATAATTCCAAAAGGCGTGGTTAAAAAAGTAAGATCAAAAGCAAAAATTAATGTTGCTAGAATTTTAAAAATAGAAGAAACGGTAAAACACGATGTTATAGCATTTTTAACGTCTATTACAGAAAAAGCTGGAAAAGAAGCAAGGTTTCTTCATAAAGGAATGACATCGTCAGATGTGTTGGATACATGCTTTAATTTACAATTAAAACAATCAGGTGAAATTCTTTTAGATAATATTAAAAATTTATTAGCATCAATTCGAAAGCAGGCAATTAAGCATAAAAAAACTTTATGTATAGGTAGAAGTCACGGTATTCATGCGGAACCAATAACTTTTGGTTTAAAAATGTTAACTTTTTATCAGGAGTTTTTAAGAAATAAAAAAAGATTAGAATGTTCTATTGATGAAATTTCAACTTGCGCAATATCTGGAGCAGTTGGAACTTTCGCCAATATAGATCCTAGAGTTGAGAATTACGTTGCAAAAAAACTCAAATTAAAAGTTGAACCTATATCTACTCAAGTTATTCCACGTGACAGACATGCTCAATTTTTTTCAACATTGGGAATAATAGCAAGCTCAATTGAAAGATTTGCAACTGAGATCAGGCACCTACAAAGAACAGAAGTCTTAGAAGTTGAAGAATTTTTTGGTAAAAAACAAAAAGGATCTTCTGCTATGCCGCATAAAAAGAATCCTATTTTAAGTGAAAATTTAACTGGCTTGGCTAGAATGGTGAGATCAGCTGTAATACCTGCTCTTGAAAATGTTGCTCTATGGCACGAGAGAGATATTTCACATTCTGCAGTTGAAAGAAACATAGGACCAGACGCAACTACAACCTTGGACTTTGCTTTAGTAAGATTAAATGGAGTTGTAAAAAATTTAAACATATACCCTAAAAATATGCTCAAAAATTTGAATCTAACTAATGGTCTGTTTTTTTCACAAAGGGTTTTAATAGAATTAACCTCCGTTGGTTTTACAAGAGAACAGGCTTATGCTTTGGTTCAAAAACATGCCATGCAATCATGGAATAATGGATCTTCTTTTTATCAAAATGTTGCAAAAGACCCTAAAATTAACAAAAAACTTCCTGTTAATAAATTAAAAAAACTTTTTGATTTTAGTTACCATACAAAAAGAATTAATATAATTTTCAATCGAAGTTTAAAAAAATAGATTTATATGAACAAAGGGGGAAAAATACACGAAGGTAAAGCTAAAATTATTTACGAAACAAATGAAAATGGCTTAGTGATCCAACATTTTAAAGATGACGCTACAGCTTTTAATGCTTTAAAAAAAGCAAACATTGAAGGTAAAGGTGTTTTAAATAATAGAATTTCTGAATATCTTCTAAGCTCTCTAGCTCAGTGTGGAATCCAGACCCATCTTGTCAAAAGATTGAATATGCGTGAACAACTTATAAAAGAAGTAAAAATTGTTCCTATTGAGTTTATAATAAGAAATATTGCAACAGGATCTTTAACAAAAAGACTGGGCATTTCTGAGGGCACAGTTCTAGAAAGACCGTTGTTAGAATATTATTTAAAAAATGATGAATTAGGTGATCCTCTAATCTCGAAAGAACATATTTACTCTTTTGAATGGGCTACTGAGAAAGAAATTAAAGTTATAGATAAAATGTCACTAAGAATAAACGATTTACTCCAAGGTATTTTTAGAGGTGTTGGTATAAAATTAGTCGATTTTAAATTAGAGTTTGGGAGAATCTGGAATAAAGATAAAGAAATTAATGAAATAATTTTAGCTGATGAGATTAGTCCTGATACATGTAGATTGTGGGATGCAAAGACAGATAAAAAATTAGATAAAGATAGATTTAGAAAAGACTTGGGAAATCTCATAGAAGCATATCAAGAAGTAGCTAGAAGACTTGGTATCATGCCAGAGGAAACTAATATAAGTGAAGTTAATTTTGGTAAAACTGCATCTGTAAAGTTTAAAAAAAAATAAATTGAAATTCACAATAAAAGTTACATTAAAAAAAGATGTGCTTGATCCTCAAGGAAAAGTGGTGCAACAGACCTTACAAAACATGGGTATGGATACCCTTAAAAGTTTAAGACAAGGAAAATATTTTGAGATTGAAATAAATGAAAATAATGAGTCTAAGGCTAAATATAAAGTTGAAGATATGTGCAAAAAACTCCTAGTTAACTTGATTATCGAAGATTTTGAAATATCAAAAATATAATTAATGAATTCTTCTATAATAGTATTCCCAGGTTCTAATTGCGATAGAGATATATCTGATGCGTTAGAAAAATTAAAATTCAAAAACACAATGGTTTGGCACAAAGATACAACTTTACCAAAATCCGATTTAATTATAGTGCCGGGAGGCTTTTCTTACGGCGACTATCTTAGGTCTGGTGCTATAGCTGCAAAATCAAATATATTAAATGAAGTAATTAAATCAGCTAATGATGGTTGTTTAATTTTAGGTATTTGTAACGGATTTCAAATCTTAACTGAAACAGGACTTTTGAAAGGAGTTCTACTTAGAAATAAAAATTTAAAATTTATTGGAAAAGATATTTATGTTAAAACAATAAATACTGACAATAAGTTTTGTAATAAATACAAAAAAGATCAGGTATTAAAATTTAATATAGCTCATAATGAAGGTAATTATTTTACAAACTCGGATCACTTAAAAGAATTAGAAGATAAAAATTTAATACCTTTTAAATATTGTGATAAAGAAGGAAATATGCATGAAGAAAACAATCCCAATGGTTCTTTGAATAATATTGCAGGGATTTTTAATGATAAAAAAAATATATTAGGGATGATGCCTCATCCTGAGAGAATGATAGACCAAATGATATCTGGTAATGATGGGGCTAATTTATTTTCAAGTTTGTTAAATTAATTTAAATGAAAATCACAAACAATATTGTTGAAAAACATGGTTTAAAACCAGATGAATATTCTAAAATAAATGAATTACTTAAGAGAGAACCTAATTTATTAGAACTTGGAATTTTTTCAGCAATGTGGAATGAACACTGCTCTTATAAATCTTCACGAATTCATTTAAAAAATCTTCCAACAAAAGGAAAGCAGGTTATTCAGGGGCCCGGTGAAAACGCAGGTGTAATAGATATCGGTGACAATGATGCCATTATTTTTAAAATAGAAAGCCACAACCACCCTTCTTACATTGAGCCATATCAAGGTGCGGCAACTGGTGTTGGTGGAATTTTAAGAGATGTTTTTACTATGGGCGCGAGACCTATTGCACTTTTAAATTCTATTCATTTTGGGTCACCAGAACATCCTAAGACAAAAACTTTACTTAATGGTGTAGTTTCTGGAATTGCAGGATATGGAAATTGCATTGGCATACCAACTGTAGCTGGTGAAACAAAATTTAACAGCACTTACAATGAAAATATTTTAGTAAATGCTATGGCTGTTGGTCATGCAAAGAAAGATAAAATTTTTTATTCGAAAGCTAAGGGTCTAAATAAGTCAGTTGTTTATGTTGGTTCTAAAACAGGTAGAGATGGAATTCATGGTTCTTCGATGGCTTCAACAGAATTTAATGAAAATTCAGAAGATAAAAAACCGACAGTTCAAGTAGGCGACCCTTTTGCTGAAAAACTTTTAATGGAAGCTTGTCTTGAATTAATGAAAGATAAATCAATTATTTCAATTCAAGATATGGGTGCTGCAGGATTAACTTCTTCAAGTGTTGAAATGGCATCAAAAGGTGAACTTGGTATTGAATTACATTTAGACAAGGTTCCCTGCAGAGAGGAAGGCATGACACCGTACGAAATGATGCTGTCTGAAAGTCAAGAAAGAATGCTTATTATTCTAGAAGATAAAAAAGAAAAAGATGCAAAAAAAATATTTGATAAATGGGATCTTGATTTTGTAGTCATTGGTAAAACAACAAATACAAATAATTTAACATTAAAATTTGAAGATAAAATAGTTGGAGAAATTCCAATAGATGCTTTAGCTTCAAAAGCACCTCTTTACGAAAGAAAATGGACAAAGAAAAAATTACCAGAGAAAAAAATAAATATAAAAGATCTTAAAAAAATTAAATTGGAGGACGCGCTTATAAAAATATTATCCTCACCCAATGAATCAAATAAATCTTGGGTGACTGAACAATTTGACCAAATGGTAATGAATGATACAGCTCAAAAATCTGGTTCTGATGCTGCAATAATAAGAATTCATAAAAAAGAAAAAGCTATTGCTATGACAGTAGACTCCTCAGCAGATTACTGCAAAGCACATCCTTTAACAGGTGGAAAACAAATTGTTTGTGAGAGTTGGAGAAATTTAATTTCAGTAGGTGCAAAACCCATTGCAATAACAAATTGTTTAAATTTTGGAAATCCTGAGAATCCTAAAATAATGGGTGAATTTGCAGAATGTTTGATAGGTTTAAAAGAAGCATGCGAATTTTTAGACTTTCCTGTTGTTTCCGGAAATGTATCTTTTTATAACGGAACTAATAAAAAAAATATTGACCCAACACCAGTCATCGGTGGAGTTGGTCTTATTCAAAATACACAAAATAAAATTAGTCATGTCTTAAAAAAAGAAGGAAATATTATTTTGCAAGTTGGAAAAACTTTTGGTCATCTTCATCAAAGTATATTTTTTAAAGAAATTTATTCAATTACAGAAGGGCCTCCGCCTGAAGTAAACTTATCTAATGAAAAAAATAATGGAGAAGCTGTCTTGAAACTTATGAATAAAAGACTAATTGTTTCAGCTCACGATGTATCTTCTGGTGGAATGATTGTAGCGCTTGCAGAAATGTGTTTGCCATCAGAATATGGACTAAAAATAGAAAGACCACAAAAACTTTCTAACTTAAAAGAGTATTATTTTGGAGAAGATCAAGGAAGATATTTATTAGAAATAGAAGCAAAAAATTTACTAAATATTAAAAAGATTCTTAATGAAAATAATATATTTAATGAATCAGTGGCTACAGTACAAAAACATTATTTTGAAATGATAGATGAATTTAAAATTGACAAAAATGAACTTTATAAAGCAAACAACAAATGGTATAATAATTACTAATGGCATTATCTATTGAAGAAATTAAAAATTTAATTACAAGTGCAATTCCAGATGCTACTATTGAAATTAAAGATCTTGTAGGCGATAGTAACCATTATTCTGCTAAAATTACTTCAGAAATATTTAATGGCAAATCTAAAATTGAGCAACACAAACTTGTTTATAAATCCTTACAGGGGAAGATGGGAAACGAATTACATGCTTTATCAATAACAACAGAAGGTAAATAAATAAATATGGATATAAAAGAAAAAATAAAAAAAATAATTGATAGCAACGATATATGCCTTTTCATGAAGGGTATTCCTGAAGCTCCTCAGTGTGGATTCTCTATGGCAGTTTCAAATATCTTAAAGCATTTGAATGTTAATTTTAAAGGAATAAATGTTTTAGAAGATGAGACCATCAGGCAAGGAGTAAAAGAATATAGTGATTGGCCTACAATACCGCAGCTTTATATAAAAGGAGAGTTTGTTGGAGGTTGTGATATTGTAAAAGAAATGTTTGAAAAAGGCGAGCTTAAAGATTTGTTAAACAATAAAATATAAATTAATATTTTTTAAAAAAAACTATGCTCGAAATTTTAGACAATCCCTTGTAATATTTTATTTGCTTAATTTCTGAGAACAATTTTTTTTGAAAATTTAGTTCTAAGAATTGTGTATTAAAAAATTTCTTCTTTTTTAAACAACTAATAATCTTGTCAAAATTAGGCTCCTTTGCTACACGTAAGTGTCTAAAAAAATTCATCTGTGTATAATCTTCTATTATATAAAAACCATTAGATTTTAAAGAGTTGAAAAAAAATCTTAGCGTATTAAGCATATCACCTAGTTTATGTGAGCCATCATCAATAATGATATCAAAGTATTTTTGATTGAGAGATATATTTATTTTTTTAAAAAAGCTTGATGCGCTATTTTTTTTAGCTGCATCAAGTCCAAAAACTTTTATTTTTTTTGAAGAATATTTAAAATTAGAAATATTTATATCCAAACAATATATCTTTGAATTAGGAAAAAATTTAGAAAATGCAGAAGCTGAGGCTCCAGCATAAGAACCGATCTCTAATATATTTATTTTTTTATATTTAAACTTTTGTAAATGCTTTAAATAATATTTAGTGTAACCATGTCCATTTTTTTTTTTACTCCAGAAACTCGCTTTATCTGATCCATATTTAATAAGAAGATTTTCAAGTGAAAAATTCCTACCCAACTTGTCAGCGTCTATATCAATTTTTTTTTTTAGATAATATAATAATTGTCTTTTATAGAGGCTTAGAAAATTCAAAATTATCTTGAATAATATTCAATAACTAGGTTTGGTTCCATTATCACGGGATAAGGTACTTCTGCAAATTTAGGAACTCTAATTAGTTTTACACTTTTATTTTTATCATCTGTTTGAATATATTCAGGTACATCTCTTTCTTTGCTAGATAACGACCCATCAATAACAGGTAAAGTTTTAGACTTTTCTCTCACTTCTATCACGTCAGTATCTTTAACTAAATAACTAGAGATATTAACTTTCTTTTTATTAACCCTTATGTGACCATGATTAATAAGTTGCCTCGCTGCAAATACTGTAGGTGTAAATTTAGCTCTATAAATAACTGTGTCTAACCTGCTCTCTAATAAACCTATTAAATTTTCAATAGTGTCACCTCTTTTAGTAAGTGCTTGTCTGTAAATATTTCTGAATTGCCTTTCATTGATATTACCATAGTAGCCTTTTAATTTTTGTTTTGCATTAAGCTGGATACCGTAATCTGTTGGTTTGCCTCTTTTGTTTTGGCCGTGTTGACCTGGAGGATATGCTCTTGTGTTAAATGGACTTTTAGGCCTGCCCCATAAATTAACTTTTAATCTACGATCGATTTTATGTTTAGCGTTAATTCTTTTTGTCATATTTATAATTGTGTGTTTTATAGACTTTGTGTAGGATTTGTCAATTACACTATGCTCTATCTTTCTTGTTTAAAGAGGTAAAAATACTAAATAAAATCCTTATTTCCTTGTCACTTAATTCTAATCTGCCAAATATATTATTAATATTTAAAATCATAGATTTTTTCTTTTCAGGTGGTTTAAAGAATTTTTTATGATCTAACATTTTTTCTAGAAATTGAATCAAGTTTTTAATTGAACTTTTTGAAGCTAATTTAGATAAAATTTTTTCTTTTTTAAATTTCGAAAAATTTATCGACCTATAAATTTCGTAACAAATAACAATTACTGCATGTGAAAGATTTAAAGAAGTTAGTTTATTAGATGTAGGAATTTGAATTATAAAATTAGACAGGGAAAGATCTTGATTAGAAAGACCAGATGCTTCTGGACCAAACATAATTCCTATATTAGAATTTTTATGTTTTGATAAAAGTTTTACAAAATTTAAAATTGATATATGTTTTTTATTGATGTCTCGACTTCTTGCAGATGTAGCGAGAATTAAATCAAATTTATTAACCACATCTTCAACATTACGATAAATTTTTGCTGATTTAATTAAATTAAAAGCACCAACTGATGTCATTCTAGCTTTAGTGTTCGGCCAACCATCTCTTGGGGAAACAATATTGAGATTTGAAAAACCAAAATTTTTTAAAGCTCTAGCACATGAACCAATATTTTCACCCAGTTGTGGGTTGACTAGAATAAAACCAAATTTATTTGGCATTTAATTTTAAATTTGCAGGAGCATTCTCTTTAAATAATTTATAATCAAGACTGTCAATTAAAGCCTTAAACGATGCTTCAATTATATTTGGAGATACCCCGATTGTGAACCAGCTAATGCCAGATTTATCCGTGCTTTCGATAAGCACTCTTGTTATAGCTTCGGTTCCAGTGTTTAATATTCTAACTTTGTAATCTAATAATTTTAAGTCTGAAAAAAAATTATAATATTTTTCAACTTTTGTAAAATTTTCTCTGATTGCATTATCAAGAGCATTGACTGGACCGTTTCCAATCCCATTACATTTAATTTTTTTACCATCAATTAAAAAAATAACTTCAGCAGTTGTTTTTAAATTATCATTTTTTTCTACAGTTACACTGTAACTATAAACTTTCAAATAATCAGGAACTTTGCCAAGAAGTCTATTTGCTAACAATTCAAATGATGCGTCAGCACCATCATAGGAATAGCCTGAGAACTCTCTATCTTTTACCTCTTCTAGAATTTTTTGCACTTTTGAGTCTTGAGAGTCTATTGTGATGCCATAACTTTCTAGTTTAGATAAAATATTTGATCTTCCAGCTTGATCAGAAACTATTATATTTCTGTGGTTTCCAACAAGTTTTGGATCTATATGTTCGTATGTTTTTGGATCCTTTTGGACGGCAGAAACATGAAGACCTCCTTTATGTGAAAAAGCAGAAGCCCCAACATAAGCTGAACTTTTATTGGGTTTCTTGTTAAGTATTTCATCAAGCATTCTTGAACACTCGGTAAGGGATGATAGTTTTTCTTTTTTTATATTTGTTTCAAATTTTTCATTAAAACTTTTTTTTAAGAACAACGTTGGAATAATAGACATAAGGTTTGCATTTCCACATCTTTCACCTAAGCCGTTTATTGTTCCTTGAACATGTCTTACTCCAGCTAAAATGGCTGTTAACGAATTACCAACTGCATTTTCAGTATCATTATGTGCGTGTATGCCTAGATTTTTTCCAGGAATGGTTTTAGAAACTGCAGAAATAATTTCTCCAACTTCATTAGGTAAGGTTCCTCCGTTAGTGTCACATAACACTACCCATCTCGCACCCTCATCGTAAGCTTGCTTTAAACAATCTAAAGCGTATGTAGGGTTGTTTTTGTAGCCATCAAAAAAATGTTCAGCATCAAAAATAAACTCTCTATTATTTTTTATAAAATATTTTGCTGTTTCTTTAATGTTAATTAAATTTTCAT
>Ga0115003_10000718_pt1 | contig 29289 bp, 28 predicted proteins | sample ArcticOcean_MG_C_7_FD_88736 | JGI IMG/M metagenome (GOLD analysis project Ga0115003, IMG submission 88736) | Marine microbial communities from western Arctic Ocean - ArcticOcean_MG_CB11_88 | ecosystem: Environmental > Aquatic > Marine > Oceanic | place: Arctic Ocean: Canada Basin | collected... | reverse complement strand
CCACTCTGCGGCGAGTCACACCACGGTCTGATGCGCGGTGACGACGGCCGAATCGCCGGTCACATCGTGGGCATCCCCTTTCGCTATGACTTCTTCGGTCGTCCCGCAGTATTCGCAAACGCGGTCGACCTCATGATCGACCCGGACCAGCGCGCCGACCTGCTTTCTTTCTCCAGGATCTACGACGCGATGATCTCGGCCTCACAGGGGCTCTACGACTTCGTCTACGCGGTGCCGAACGCGAATTCCCACCTCTATTTCAAGAAACTGCTTCGCTGGAAGGACGTCGGCGATCTCCACTACTACTTGCTGCCGCTTCGGGCGTCGAAACTCGATGCGCGACTGCGGGGATTCGACTGGGCTTCGAAGATCGCTGCGCAATCGCTTTCGGCGCTGCCCTTTGGCGGCGGCAAAGAGGAGCAACGCCCGATCGGCAAGCACGCGGATCCCGATTTCATCGCCTACCGGTTTCAGTCGGGATACGAATGCTTCACGGAGGGCGACGCGTGGGCGTACGTACGCGTATTCGACGAAGATTCGACATCGACGGCTTACGTGGTCGGCGCCCGGCCGCTCGATGGTGCCTGGATGCGTGAAGTCGTGAAGCGTGTCCTACGCCGCTTCGGGGCGAAGATCGACGTCGTGCTCTATGTCGGAACAGAGATCGCCGCGCCCCTCAACCTGCGCCGGGTTCCAGAAAAATTCGAACCGCGCAAACTCACGCTCGTAGGTCGTCGGCTCAGCGACGAAATCGACGATCGCGTTTACGACCTCGCGAATTGGCGCTTCGATCTAATGGACTGGGATACCCGCTAGCGCGCCTAGGCCCAATCGCAGATCTCGATCATCGCCTGAGCTTGCCGCTCGCGGCTCAACTCGCGCGCGACGCGTTTCGCGTTTTCGGCGGAATGTGCGAATTCCGCGGGGTTGTCGTAGAGCCGATAGGTCGCGGCCGCCATCGAGACTCCGTCCCACAACCGGGCCGCCCCTGATGTGCTGACATCACAGTCCTCAGCAGAACATTCGGCGCAATGGGCAGAGCTGGCTGCGAGGCGATGGCGCGCGCGCAAGTCACTTACGCCACCCGTGACAACGAGTTAATTTGTCAAATCGTCGACGCTGCAGCAGATGACGCGGCGTCGCTCGGGGGGGGACTTTTTGAGTTCATCGCCGCGCGTGTTGCGCGCGATAGCTGTACAGCGCAATAGCTTGCCGCGCTTGCAATGGGGACGAGGACGAGGAGCATCCGGCCAACGCCGAAGTCTCGGGCCATGGTAACCAGCCACATGTCGATCAAGTGCGGTGAGTCAAACATCGAGCGAAAATGAGCCAGCAGCGGCGCGTCTTTTAAGCTGAACATGAAACCCAGCGGGGGCACGAATTGCGGGTAGCCCTCCTCGTGGTAGACGTAGCCAAAGTTGACCACGACGTGCACCAGTTGAAACGCGAACCCCACGCACACGAGCCCGATCACGACGCTGCGAACCCGCGGTCCTTGTGCTTCCAGCCAGAGCGCAAGCGGGAGCATCAAGAGTGGAATGATCGCGACGAGATAACGTGGCCCGAGCGCAGTTGGCAGCCCATGCCATTCGTTGAACCGCGAGTAGAAGTACAAGTAGCTGGCCGTGACGATCAGGATCATCACGGTCTCATTTCGCCACGAACGATAAAAGCGCCGAAGCGTCCATGGAGACAACAACAACAGTGGCGTGAACAAGAAAACGCTAGCGCCCGGACTGAACAGGAACGCGTGAAGGCCATACAACAGCGGGGTTTCGAATCGTGACTGAATGCCATCGCCATAGAAGCCGAGGACCGAATCGAACTTAATCCAGTTGACCGCGAAATAGATCGCAAGCGAGACCAGTAGGGGGACGCCGATCGGTACAAGTTCGCGCGCGACCGTCTCGATGCGGGATCTACCCGTGCCAGTCGCCCGAGTCCGTACCCAGGCGTTGTACAGCGCATAGCCGAGGATTCCCGGGAAGCAGATAATCGCGGCGAGCCGCACCTGCAACAGGATTCCCAGCATCACACCAGCCCAAAGCCGCTTCGAAGGGCTCGGAGCGCTGGCGTCGGCGATCAAGAAGTAAATTGCCGCAACCATAAAGAGCGCTTCGCAGGTGTGACGCAATAAGCCGATTGAAAATGGAGCCACGTACGTCGCAGTCCCGAGTACGATGCTCACACCGAGGGAAGTAGACAGCCTCGCACCGAGCAGGAGCGATGTCCGGAAGAACACCACGCACAACAAGGCCGTGAGGAACGCGTTGGTGAAGTTCACCATCACGATCTCGAGATCTCCGCCGAAATACCAGGGCTCCAGCCCGCTAGGGGGACCCGAAAGAATTCGAACCCACTCCCCCTGGCCCATCGCGTCAAGGGCGTAGTGAAGTTGGCGACCGGCCGCATAGAGCGGCAGCGCAATCACCGCGAGCCCTGCGTTGTAGACGCTGTACTCCAGGCCGTGTCGACCCGGCATGGTATTGCGCGTGTGTCCAACGGAAAGGCCGCCGCGCTCGTAAAGAGAGCGGGCCGTTTGGTAGACGTTGATTTCGTCGGTCCCAACAAAGTGTCCACGCGAGATCCCGATATGGAACAACGCCAACATCAAGAACAGCCACACACTGACCCGCCGGACTGCCGGAGAGCCTACCCCCTGAGAGCACGTCAAATCAGTTGTTTCCCGTCTGATGGCCGGGCCCGATTGGGCGCTCGGTCTACCCCCCATCTACAACCCGCCCTTACGCGTCGACTGTGGGCAGCTTCTCGCTTCGGCACCCATGGTAGTGATTGATCGGCGCGTGCCAAGTCGCGGGTTGAGAAGGGATGGCGTCGCTGCGCGACGATGGCGAAAGAACGATGTCGTAGACAGCCTGGACCTGAAAAAAATACACGAATATATTCAGCAAGGCAGTCTGGGACCCGAAAACGAAGAAGACGACGACGACGACGACGAACATGACGAAAGAAGACGGACAAAGGGACAGGAGAACTTGATGAAACTCCAGAAGAACAACCCGCCCGGGCGGGGCCGATCTCAGCAAGCCCGGACCCTGACACTCCGAGCCGCTTTTCGGCAGCCACGCGTGCTGGTGCTGCTCGTCGCCGCTGCGATGGCGTTCGGCTGCGGTTCGTCCGGCGGTGACGCACCCCCGCCCCCCGAAGAGAGTGATATCTGGGACGAGATGAGCTGGGACGAAGGTTCCTGGGCGCTCTACCACGTACCGACTGTGGACACGCTCGGTTGAATAAACCGGACAGCCTCCTTCGCAACCTCCTCCTTGAAGCCAGGACGCCCTCCCAACTGGAAAGATCCGAAGCCAACGCCCCGCTGTCGCAATAGCGCGACAAGCGGAAAATAGAAGGACAGAGGAGACGCAACATGTCGCCCAGCACCATGACGAAGACCCGATGCACGCATATCCTGCTCAGCCTGAGCTTGTTGCTCAGCACTGGCGCGGCCTGGGCCGGCGAACTGACTGTGCCGAATGAATTCAACGCGGGTCAGCGGGCACTTGCGGCGGATGTGAACGCCAACTTCGATGAAGTCGCGGATCAGGTCACCGACAACGACGCGCGGATCACGCAGGCGCAGGCCACGGCGGAGGCGGCGGAGGCGGGGCACACTGTGAATACCCAGTTGAGCGACTCGGAAGTAGCCGCCGCAGCAGCGGGTCAGGGCTTTGTCATTGGGCCGCACACTGTGGATACCAACACCCAGTTGTCTGCCTCCCAAGTAGCCTCCGCCGCAACGAGTCAGGGCTTTGTCACTGGGCCGCACACTGTGGATACCGACACCCAGTTGAGCGAGGCACAGGTAGATGCCTTCGTGTCGAACAATGAGTTTGGGCTTGCGGCGGATGTGTCGGACAACGCGTTTGAGATCGGCACCCAGGGCGTGGCGATCCTAGAGCTCGACGATCAGCTCACGGCTTTCGAGGCCCAGCTCGCAGCGCTCCAGGCCCAACTCGCGGCTGTCATCGCCCTGAATGGATTAACCCGCTTCGAGGCGTGCTCGGATGGCTTCACGGTGGCGGACACCGCGACGGGTTTGTTGTGGGAGCGCAAGACGGGCACCTTCGACGACTTATTTCCGGCATCAGGGGATTGCGAAACGGCCGCCGGTGGCTGCCTGGACCCGCACGACGTAAACAACCGCTACACGTGGTCTTCTATGATACAAGGGACGGCGGATGGGAATGCCTATACGGACTTTTTGGTCAAGCTAAATGCGAGCTCCGGTTTTGGGGGTCATACGGATTGGCGACTGCCATTCATCTCGGAGTTGCAGAGCATTCTAGTTGGCGAGGGTGTGACGTTCGTTGCGGCCGCGGATCCCCCGGACCCAGCGTCGGGCACGAACCCGACCAGGCAGGCCACCAGCTGTAGCGCGGCTCCGTGTGTCGACCCTGACTTTTCGGCGCTCGCTGGTCCCGCAGCGTCAAGTCTTTATTGGTCAGCTTCGAGTTCAGACGTCCAGACCAGTCCCTCTGGCGATGCATGGCTCGCGGACTTCGGTCCGCCACCACTGTCTTTCCCCGTCCTCGCCTTCAGTAAAACGAATGACTTGTTTGTTCGTGCAGTTCGCGTCGGCTCGTGCGGTTCTTGATTCTTTGTTGCTTTGAGTCCTTGAATCATCGAAGACAGGCGCGAGGTCTTCGTCGTCTTCAACCAGGGCCTCAGTATCGAGGGTGACATCAAGCCAACGCGCAGCGCGTTCCTGATCCAGTTGGAATGGTCGTTTCGCTTCTGCTCTTCGCTTTTAGGCGTCGGCAAGTGGCACGCCTCGGGAGGGGCAGTCTGAGAATGAATACCGATCGATTCACGGTGGCCTCGATGCGGTTTCTTTTTGCTGTGGGCTGTGACAGGTCGATGCTTGCTTTTCCGGGCGACGCACTCTCAGGTGAAGTCGTGACCGAGGCAGTCGAAGGCTTTGACGCGGATCGTTTCATCCCGGTGCGGGGCTAAATGGACGGCATTCCCGCGTTCGTCATACACAGATACACGAACACCTTTAGCCAATGGGCTTTATCGTTTCTCCCCTCACTCTCGCCATCCACCTCGCAGGTCACGATCTACCGCCACCCTTCGCTCCTCCATTGCAGCCAGACGCGAAAACCGGGCGAGAAACCATCACCACGGAGACCCAACTGCCGAGAGTTGGTGGGCGGTCGCCACGTAGCGAAACTTGCTGCCCGATGTGACGGCGTTGAACGGCCAGCAGGTTACTAGGATCAGCAGGTCCTCCTCCGCCGAGATCGCGATCCGCGACGTCCGTGCATCCGCGATCTCAAACCTTCCGACTTCGTAATAGATGATGCGCCCGTCGCTTCGCTCGACTGCGATTTCGTCGCCTTCCCGAAGTTCAGCCAACACGGAAAAGTGTGTATCGCGATGCCCCGATACGATCGAAGTGCCCGGTTCACCAGGCTGTGACGAACCCTGAGTGTGCCCAGGAGCAAAGGCCAGCGTCCGGCCCGAAGAGCCCTCGAGTACGACGAGCGAGGTGTCGAGTCGCGGAATCGTAAGTCGCGCGACCGGCCACGTGTCGGCCCAGCGCCACGGCCGAACCTCGGTCTCTCCGTCGAGGGTTTGCTGCCAAGCACGGTCGAGCAGAACCTGCGCGAGTGCGGCCTTTGCGTGAATCCACCCCCCATTGATCAGCAGGCCGAGCCCGACGAATACGAGTAGCCAGTGACAACATCGATTCATAACGCCGCCGCGCGCAAAACCCAGCTTCCCGCGATCAAAAGCATGCCGATCAAGAGCTGCAGGCCCGCTGGCGTCGCGCCCTGCTCGAGCCGAAATACGCCGTCCGCTTGCCAGGGCGACGGCATACCTGCCCCGAGCGCGTGGGACTCGAGCAGTTCGTTTGGGTATCGCTCAGGGGTGACATCGACTGCGACCAGGCTCGTATAGGCGCTGACCAGGTGATGCTCCACCGCGAGTTCAACGACCTCGGCTCGCAGTCCGGACAGCAACACCTCGTCGCGCGTCCCGAGGCGATCGTCCATTCGCTCTTCGATGGCTTGTCGCGCCCACATCACGTGAATGCCAGGTCGCGTTTCGATATCGCGCTCGTCGATTTCAACGCGCCACGGCGATTCACCCGTCCACCCCGTGACGGTTGCCGTCCGAATCGGCGCGTCGAGCTTGACCGCCACGAGGACCGGTTCTCCGAGATAGAGATCCGGCACCTTGTAGGGATACATTTCTACGTTCTCGATCCCGGCGTCGCTTGTGAACTCGATCTCGATATCGGCAAGAACTGCGGAATCAAGTTTGCGAAAGAGTGTCGTCATCTTTTTTGCAACCTCGCTTGCGTCGCCGATGTGCACGAAGCTCCCACGGCCGAGCGCGGCAACCTTTCGCATGAAGAATGCATTCGGTGCATTGCCGATCCCGATCGAAAAAATTCGGCTTTCGCCAACGTGAAGTTTCAGCTCTTCGAGCAGCTGGACTTCATTGCCGACTCCCCCGTCGGTAAGAAACACGACCTGCCGTAGTTCGCGCCTCGAATCACCCGCGTCCATCAATGCGCGTCGAAGCGCCGGTGCAATCGCAGTTCCGCCGTCCGATGTCAGTCCGGAGACGAACAAGGTCGCTTGTTCGAGGTTGTCTGAATCCGGGCTGCGCGATTCCGAGAACAGGGTTTTCGTGACACTGTTGAATTCGATCACATTGAATCGGTCTCGCGAATCGAGCCGGCGAAGCGCAAACAGCAGGGCCGACTTCGCCTGGATGAGCGAGTCGCCAGCCATCGAGCCAGAGGTGTCGATGACGAACACAACCTCTCGCGGCATCGAAGATTGCCCCGCGCCCTCAACTGAGGGCGGCGTCACCATCATCAACGCGTAGGAATACTCGCCGAGGGTTTCGCTGAACACCAAGGCCTCGGGTGCGAGCCCGGGTGCCGGCGTCCATTGCAGGACGAAGTCCCGATCCGTCACAACGGGACCTTCCGCGAGAGTCACAGCATACGTGTACCCGTCGTCGACAATCGCGATCGGATGGTAGGGACTCTCGACTTGTTCGAGGTCGAAGCCCGGCATCAAGTCGATGTCGATTTCAACGTGATGAGGCCCCGTCCTTTTCTTGCCCGGAAGTTCGGTCTGGCCTGGCATATAGCGCGGCCCCACGACGATCGGGACACGCAGACTGAACTCCCCGTTATCGAGACGCACCGACTGCTGGTATTCGATCTCGACCGTAATCTCACTGCCGGGTCGGAGGTTCGCGATGCTCGTCGTGAAGACGTTCGGCCGTTCCTGCACGACGAGTCCGGCGCGGCGTCCATCCTGCTTCGCTGCCTGATAGGTCTTCCGCGCCTCCTCCTTCTCTTGAATTTGTCCCTCGATCACAAGGCCGTCGGTCACGATTCGCATTTGATCGACGGCCGCATCGTCCGGCAGGGGAAAAACGTAGATGCCCTCGACCCAGGAATCGGTGGGGTTGCTGAAGCGCTGCCGAACCTGCACTCGCGCCATCGTGCCGGTCACGCTGAGTTGAAACTCGCTTTCGAGTGAGAGGCCCGGGACGATCGGGCGACCGTCGTTCGGCAGCAAGATGAGGCTCCCGCTGCGTGCTGCGCTCGCCCAGCCCGCAATTTCTGCCCGAGACACAGCTGTTGTGGGTTGGGACCGCGAGACCGAAGCCCCCGCAACGGTTTGCGTGGGTGCCGATCTGAGAGGAACTTGAACCAGTGGGGTCTCCTCGGCGTCCGAACATCCAGTGTTCGTGACGAGCATGAGTGCCAGCAGCAATTGAAACCGCATCGTGTATCTCCTTTGAATTTTAAATCGCGTTCGTGAAATCGATGTCCCTAGTCAATCACCGTCACATGCAGAAGAACCCGACGAGCAAACGAGAAGTCTTGTTGAATCATGGAGAAACGATGAATGCCGCAGAACATCTCACTGGTTGAAGACGAGCCCGACCAGCGCTCGAACTGTGCAGACGCACTCCGGGCACACGGCTATCGCGTGAATGCGTTTCCCGATCGCGTCGAAGCCTTGCTTGCGTTCGAGCACTCGCGGCCCGACCTGACGATCCTCGACATCATTCTCGGCGACGACGTAAACGGTGGTTTCGATCTGTGTCGAGATCTGCTGGCCCGCGTGCCCGATCACCCGATCATTTTCCTGACCACCCGAACGGACGAAATCTCCCAGGTCTCCGGCCTCACCCTCGGAGCATGGGACTACCTATCAAAACCAGTGTCGCTGCGATTCCTTGTCGAGAAGGTCTCGATCTTGTTGCGGCTTTCGGGAAGAGCCGCTCGCAACGATCAAGCCGACACCCTGCGTCGCGTGGGTGAACTCACGCTCGACGGGAGCCGCATGCGCGTGCGTTGGCGAGAGCAGGCACTCGACCTGACGCTTACCGAGTTTCGGATCCTCGAAGCGCTGGCTCGGCGGCCCGGCCATGTCGCGACGTACGAACAGTTGATGGAGTCTGCGAAGCAGGGTGTGGTGACGCGCAATACCGTCAACACCCATATTCTTCACTTGCGCAAAAAGTTCAAGACTCTCGATTCGAATTTCGACCAAATCGGAAACGAGTACGCCCTTGGATACCGGTGGCACGACGAATGACTCGGCGCCTGGGGATCGTCGGGAAGTTGATGCTCGTGAGTGTGGTGCTGCTGGTCATTCCGCTACTCACCTTTCGCTACTTGCAGGAAATGCACGACTTTGTTCTGAAGGGTCAACAAGATGCATTGCAGTTGGCCGCACAGGCGATCGCGACGGTTCTGCACGGTCGCGAGGATCTCTTCGCCGAATCCGGCGGTCTGCCATTCTCGCCTTTCGAAGATCAGCACTGCAGCCCAGTGCCTCTTGAGGCGCCTATCCGGATCGACGGAAACGGACGCGACTGGGTTCAAGACCCTGAACACACCTGTCGTTACCAACGAGCGCGATCCACCTGGGACAATACGAGCGACCGCTTCGCGTTCGACCTGACCTTGGGACAACGGGATCAACAACTCTACGTACTCTTCCAAGTCGACGACGATACGCTGCGATACCGAAACCCTCGGAACCGGAACCTCGATGGCAGCGATCACATTCGCATCACGATCCCAGGACTGGATGGAGTCGATCGACGCTATGTCGTCACCACGGGAGAACCCGGACCGGTCAGCGCCTATGAAGTGGGCGCAAGTTTTCGCTACGCGCTCGGCGACGGGCTTCCGGTTCGCAGCATGCAGGGGGTGTGGCGAGAAGACCAAGGCGGATACACGCTCGAATTGCGGGTCCCATTGGCGATGCTTCCACTCGCAAAGATCGGCTTTGCCGTCGCGAACGTCGTTTCGGGCACCGCTTCACACAAGAGCGTGATGGGCGTGTTTCCGAGCGGTTCTGAAATGGGCGGCTCCAGTCCGATTCGTTTGGTCCTGCTCGAGTCGCCTGAGATCGACCGCATTCTGCGCGCGCTCGATCTGCCGGGTGCAAGCATCAGCGTCATCGATGAACGCCGCCGGGTGCGTTCCGAGTTGGGCAACGTTTCGCACGGCGGAACGGATGTGCATCGAGATCATTTGATCGACGCTGCACTGCGAAGAGGAGTCGTCGCTTCGGAGTCGGGGGAGATCACGACAACTGCTTCGTCGCCGATTCGGGCCGGCGATACGATCGTGGGCGCCGTTCTCATCGAACAAGAGAACGAGGAGATCCTGGCACTTCCTCGTCTCGCACTCGAGCGCGAGCGCAATTTCATTATCATGGCCTGCTTCGCAATCGCCTTGATCTTCTGGTTGTTCGCGTGGCGCGTGGCCTGGCGAATTCATCGACTCCGTGACGAAGCTGGAGACGCGATCGACCCGAGCGGACGCGTGAAGAGAACTGCGCTCGCAGCCGATGCTTGCGCGGGAGATGAGGTCGGCGATCTTTCCCGCGCAGTTTCCGGCTTGCTGTCTCGGCTTGCGCGCTACACGTCGTTTCTCGAACGCGTCCCCGCAACCTTGCGTCACGAACTCAGCAATCCCCTCAACTCGGTGAGCATGTCGCTGCAAAATCTCGCGAGTGAACGCCCCGAAGTGAGCGAAAGCAAGTACCTAAAGAGCGCGGAGCGCGGCGTCGCACGCATCGGCGAAATTATCGAAAGCCTGACCGAGGCCGCAAGTCTCGAGGAAGCCCTGCGGCACGACGAACTCGAGTCGATCGATCTCGCTGCGGTCGTTCGGGGCTATGCCCAGAACTTCGCGTCCGCTTGCCCACAACGCCGCATCCGCGTAGGCGGTGTGTGCGAAGCGATCCCAGTTCTCGCGTCGGGATTCCGCATCGAGCAACTGCTCGACAAACTGATGGACAACGCCGTCGCGTCGAGTCCAGTTAACAGCGAAATCAACTTGAGCCTCTGCTACGTGAAGGGTGGCGTTCGGCTTCGTGTCGAAAACCAGGGCCCGCTGATCGCGAAGGAGATCTGCGAACAGGTCTTCGAATCGATGTTCTCCACTCGAATGGCGAAAGCGGACGGCCACCCCCACATGGGTCTCGGTCTCTACATCGTGCGTGCGATCGTCGAAAGCCTCGGTGGACGCGCCACGGTCGAAGAGTCCGCCAGCCGATCTGGCCCGGTTTTCGCGATCGACCTTCCAATCGCCCAAGCCCCGACCATGCGCACGTAGCAAGCGGGTTCGCTGACGGACTGGCCAAAACGACTCGCTCTCAATACCGCAGTCCCGCCTCCGAGACGAAAGCGAGCCGGGCTTTCGCATCCATTCTCCTATGCGCCGGTGGCGGACACGAACATCTTCAGAGCATGGGCCTTATCATTCCTACTCTCACTCTCGATGCGAACTCGGGGCTGGACTCTAACCCCAAGATCTCACTCCAAGCATCCATGCGGCACCCGCAGCCAGAGACAGGCCCAGAAGTGCCACCGCATGCGGAGCCATACTCGAAACTGAATTCGAAACCCGCGCGATGTTGCTTACCCCTGCGAACACTGCTTCCCGGTTGTTTCCAGGGGGGTTGGATGTCGTACTGGTTGCCCCCTCATGGCGCTGAGTGCATCGTTGGCGACACCCCAGTTGTAGTGGCTGAAGCGGTTGGTTCGGTAGATCGCCTAGATCGTGCCATCGAGAGTTCCAGCTTCTACGGGGATGCTTGCCTCGGCACGAGCGATTGACGCGTTGATTCCGAGTGTGAACAGTGCGCTTGTTTCTGCGATGCGCTCGCGCGGAAAACGGTCGTGGCATCAATCAGGCGGCAAAGAACTTTTTGATGCCCCCAGCACCATCTGAGCCCCGATCGTGGCGAGCAGCAGTCCTCCGATGCGCAAAAGCACCGCGGTGGAGGTTGGCGACAAACGAGAGATCACACCGCCAAGCCACTCGAATGAGGCAAAGGCAACCAAGGCGACGGCCACGGCACCGGCAACCGCTGCGATCAGCGGCTCCATACTGTCGTTGATCGAAGAGATCGAGATGGCCGTGACGATGGCGCCCGGCCCAGCGAGTAGCGGGATCGCCAACGGGATGATCAGGCCGCTGTCTTCTTGCGGCCCACCGGCTTCAATCTCGGAGCTCTGTGTCTTACTGGGTACGCCGCCATAGAGCATCTCCACGCCCATCGAGAAGATGATCAGCCCCCCGACGACGCTGAAGGCGTCGAGGTTGATCCCCATTAGCTGCAGCAATTGACGCCCAAACAAGGCCGCGCCGACCAGCACCACGAGCCCCACCAAAGCGACGAATATTGCCGATGGCGAGCAGGATCAAAAAATGGGCCTCGCCATTCTTGTTTCCCGGGCCTGCTTCTCGCTTGGGGCTTCCTCCTCTCCCCTACTCCCTCACCCGGGATGACTCGTTTCCGATCCAACCCTGCTCGCGAAACTTCACCTCGAGTCCCTCGGCGATCTTCGCTGTCATCCGCCGGCCGACGCCTTCCAGCTTGCTTCGTCCCGTCAGCTCCTGGCCGATTTTCAAAGGCATCGTCACGATCAGACCGATCGGATTGGCCGTCGCGACGAACAACACGACCGGCAGAATGGCCCCCGGAGCTCTTCCCGGATTCGAGGTAACCGTGCCAGAGCCGAGCTTGCGAACACCTTGCTTCGTCGCAACGTAGCCTTCGGTGTGACTGGAGATCTCAGCCGCTCCTGTGCCAAACCCGAGCACGACACGTTTGACGACACTGCCTTCATCGACCGAGCTGAGATAACCGACAAGGATGAGATCGCCGGCCTCAGGCGGCGACTCATCGGTCGCATGCGCCGCAGTGAGCCCCATCTCTTGGATCCGTTTCACGAGATCTTTCGCCATCGCACCGCCGAGCTCTCGCCCGGCTTCGACATCCTCTATCGACGCTTGGGAACCGACGTACTCCTTTCCCAATTCGGACCACTTTGGCAACCCCTTTGCGGTCACGGCAAAGTCGTGCACGAATATCTGCGCCGGACGGGCCAGCCGTTCACCAACGTACTCTTCGCGCTCCGTGACCTTGATCGAGGCACAACCCACGAGTAAGAATAGCGAGACCAGACATGCGACGGCTGAGAACGAAACGAACCCTCGAGAATTCAATTTCTTCATATTTTCTACCCTCCCAAATCGCGTATAAGTCTGAGCCCATTGGAGCTTCGTTACTTAGCGGTGTGATGTAGCTCTCTCTTCAATCACCTATGCCGACGCTGATCTTGCCCTTGCAGGCGAGAGCCTTTTCGAGCATGGCGTTTGCGAGTTCACGAATAAGCGAAGTCTTAGAGGAGTTCGGCGCGACGCGCAGGCGTGCTATGCCACGAACTTCTTGAGTAATTCCAAGAACCCGTCGCGTTCTCTACTTTGCAACAGAATGTCCAACTCGCCATTGTCAAAATAAATCCCCTGGCAACTCTGGCATTTATCGATGGCAATTCCTGCCAGATCAATCTCTTCCATTTGGCCACCGCACTTGGGACACTTCATCCAGCTGTCTGGATGGCCCTCTGCTGCTTTTGCTTGGGAAGCTTTTTCGCGATTCTTTTCGATCAACTCCTTGTTCAAAGTATAGAAATACTCTTCTTCTTTGCTGTACCCGACTTTCTTCAAATCGCTTTTGTCCACTAAAGCCTCCTCGCCGCCAGCGGAGTGAACTTCTCCGAAGGTGGGTACTCCCTGGTTTTAAGATATCCGGACGCTATCAAAAGCGAACTCTAATATCATAGCTGCCACCTGTCTGTAGTTGAAGAAGTACGCTCGGTTCAATGGGCGCGCTCGACTTGCGATTCGCACGCGATCCGAACCCGCTCTCCAACCGACTTCGCGCTGATCCCCAAACTCCATCGCTGGCTGCTTCGCAAACGGTGTCGCCGGCGAGCTGCTTCTGGCTGCGATCGAAAAGGTCCTTGTTCCAACGGGAGTAGAGGTTCACAGCCACGCCTTCCCTGCGACACAGTTCCGAGACGCCTTACTTGCCTCGAAGCCCCTCGCGTACGATGCGCACCTTCGCTTCCAGAGAGAACTTGCGGCGCAGGCGTCCAAGTGTGGCGCATGTCTGGACAGGGGTGGCATCGCACTTCGGCTGCGTAAACGGAAAGCGCTAAGAGTCCCCGTCCCGAATCTTATCGCTGGGAATCCATACCCATTCCAAAAACAAGATGGCGGCCTGCAGCGTATGCCAGGCGACACCGACAAGGTAGATCTCAGCTTCGCGCTCGAAGCCCCGATCTGTGAAAACAACCGATTGCAACAAACCGACCGAAACTCCACTCGCAAGTAACACTCGCTCGATCCAGCTGGTGCGGACCGTCCACAAGACCAATGCAGCATGGCAAAAGACTTCCCCTAAAACAGTGGACAGCGCGGAGGCTAAGATTGAGCCAGCCGGAGGAGTTCCATGGGTCATCAGCGATACACGAACATGGCAGGGAAATGGGGCTTATAATTCCGACTCTGGCGTTACATAGTCGTTGCTAGACAGAATCACACTGCCTTTTGCTGCGCGGCTCAACGCGATACTCGCGCGGGGGCCCGCGCCGTGGGAGAGACCCACAAAGTCTCGTGTCGCACGATCCCAATCGCGTATTCAAGCACCGCCTGATCGACGACCACTCTCCCCGCTGTGGCCTGCAACGCTTCGACATCCTGAGCAGTAAAAATCAACGCGAGCCGATTTACGTTGAAGTCGCTCCCCGTCCGACCCCGCGTTACTGCGTCGACGAGCTTCGCTTCGCTGTCGCCATCGGGATAGTCGATTTCAATTTTCATCAAGAAGCGAACAAGTTCGGCTTCGGGCAAGGGATATGTGCATTCTTGCTCGATGGGGTTTTGAGTCGCCAGCACCATGAACGGACCCTGCGTGCGGTGCGACTTGCCATCCAACGTCACCAGTCGTTCCTGCATGACTTCGAGTAGGGCAGCCTGGGTCTTCGCGGGAGCGCGGTTAATTTCGTCTGCAAGCACGAGGTTCGTGAAGATCCGGCCGGGACATCAAGTCGGGAGTGAACTGAATTCGCGCAAAATCTCCGTTGAAGCACCGAGCGAGTGCACGAACCAAAAGCGTTTTCGCGACCCCCGGCACGCCTTCAAGGAGAACGTGTCCGTCAGTAAGCAGCGTCACGAGACACCTGCTCGATCACGGAGGTTTGGCCGATCATCCATGGGGCGGTACTTGGCCTCATGGTGCATATTTCGATTCTACCGAGCGCGCTCGGACGACGAAATGAATCTCCATTCGCCGATCCAGCCGAGCATAGTAAGTATCTTGGTGTGTGCCGAAAAGCGTTGGATCCGGGGCACAAATCTGCAACCGGCACCGGAATCTGCGACCATTGGAACTCGCGATAGGGAACCCACGCGGGAACAGACGAATCACAGAATGAAAAGAAGAGCGATGCTCATCCTTGTCGATACAGATCCAGGCCAGAATGTCACATCTCGCCTGCATCTGATGGCCCGGAATGCTTGGGTCTAGATTCGCAGTTCTGTTTGCAACTTCGGTCATCTGCCTGGTGATCGCCGAGGTCGTGCTGCAGTGGATTCAGTATCCGCTGGACGAACGATCTCCCTGGGCACCGGCTGATGCGACCGGATTTTCATACGTGGCGAACGCCCACCAGCAGTGGACGACCGGCGAGTACGACATGGTATTCGAGACCAATAGTGTCGGGTTCCGCGACGACGAGATTGGAAAAAAAGAAGGATTTCGAATCGTGCTTCTCGGCGACTCCTTTGCATCGGGGTACGGGGTCCAGCGCGACGAGCAATTCGCAGACCTGCTGGAAGCCGACTTGCAGGTCGATATCGTCAATACGGCAACCGGTGGCTGGGATCTCGAACACCAGTACCACTTCTTCAAAGCGCGTGGGAAGCGGCTGGAGCCTGATCTGGTTGTCTATGCGATGTATCTCGGGAATGACATCGTCAAGAACGGAAGTCGTCCTCAAGATGATCATGGCATCAAGCCGGGGCGTCGGCGTTCGGGCCAACAAGGGAAGACGTCAAGACTATTTCTCTTGTACCAGCAGGCAAGTCGCGCCTTGAAGTATCGGCAGACGAGTTTTCGTAGAGAATGGGTGCCGTGGCCGCCGTATCTGGAAATGTGCGAGATCGATCTGGGGCCACAAGCAACGCGTGACTACAAGACGACACGGGTGTATCTCGAGCTGTTGCGCAACGAGGTCAGAAAAAGTGGCAATGAGTTGATCGTCGCATTTTTTTCGTATCGGACCGTGGTCGAACGGGCGGCCAGAGAGCGTTTCATGTCCATGAGACCCGGGCAGGATCTCAAGTACGATCTCGACAAGCCAGTGCGCATCATCGAAGAACAGCTGAGCGAGCTGGGAATTCGCTATGTCGATCTCAATATTCGGCTCAAGGCCGCCGATGCCGAGTCGCCTCTTCCACCACTCTATTTCTTTCACGACGGTCACTGGACACCGCGATCACACGAAATTGTCGCAGCTACTCTTCACGATGTGCTGAAGCCAATGATCGATGAGTCCGTCCTGCCAACAATGGACGGCCACGGCCAAGAGACACGAGATGACACCCGGTACCCGTTGGGTCGGCTCGGTATCAGCAGGCGCTGACCCCAAGGCTGAGTTCTTTATCAGTTATGCATGCTCCCGCCCCATTCAACCTGCTGGCGTTTCCCCCGAAACCTTTGCCAGTGCGATGAGAGTCCTTGCGGCCCGAGCGGACCAGGAGGACGAGATGAAGCGAAAGCGGCACAAGCTTGCAGATCGGCTCGACCCCGTACTCCTCTCGGTGATCGTCGATGAAACCGTTCATCACTTCAGTGGGCGGCCGAGCTCCGCCTGGGCAAAATACGCCGACGCGTTGCGACGGATCTCATTGGCTCGCCGCCGCTCGCGATTTTTTCGCTCCAGCCCCTTCACCCGAGCCTGTTCTTCGCTTGTGATGCCGGGACCGCTGCCGGAGTCCACCTCGCTCTTCATCAGCCAGCTACGCAGTGTCTCGTGATTCCAGCCGAGCTTCTTGGCAATCGAATGGAGCGTCTGCGAATCGAGATCGCCTTCGTGCTCGATCAACATCCGAACCGCTCGCTCGGGAAACGCTTGGGAATATCTCGGTCGTTACGAGATGACTCCATCCTCTCAGAGAAACATGTCTCCGACAATCCCGGTGTGACTCACTCTGTCGCAGACGGAGGTGCGCCTCGCCGCCATGACACATTACTCGCAACTTGCGTCGGCTGATTGAGGTTTTCGACTGTAGATCCGGCGGCTGTTTGCACTATCCCCCCCCGCCCCTCTCTAATTCATGGCAGTGACGGACCATGCCGAGATGATGTGCGAGACCGCTCTGTGCCTCGATGGATCGAGCCCGGCCTACGCACAGTCGTGTCAACGGAGCGCATAGAAAAAATAAAATGCCGTTTTCGCCATACGTGCTGATCAGGAACGATATTTCAAATCAAAGGCCGGGGAGAGAAGCCCAATGGCGGGCCCTTGTGGGCTACGACAAGTCGTTGACCTTGTAACGTTCGGGATCGGTCACGAAGTTCGCGTGGCCGTACATCTCCAGCAACCGCGCCAGCCGCGCGTTGAGCCGGTTGTCGACATACCCTGACACCACCGGCATGCGCAGGCCCACATTATAGAAAGCCGCGTGGACGGTCACGACCGCTAATGCCACTACTGCCGTCGCCTTGTCCTTCCAGCCGAAGTTGATGCCGATGGACTTGGCCCTTTCCTCGTCGCCGCCCAGGAAGCTCTTGATCAACACGAAGCGAGAGAGCCCGCCCTCGAGCCAGGCATGCATCCGCCCCGTTAGCGACGAACGGTCGAACAAATCGGCAACCAACGTGCCCCGCACCAGCGCGCCACATGTCTCGTCGTCATACTCGTCTCGCAACGTGATGTGACGCGCGATCAGAAGATCCACGATCTCCTGTGGTGTCTCGCCCAGCAGATCCTCGGGCAACCCGAGCAGAAAGCAGCGGTAGCGGGACAGTTCCACGGTCGCCTTCTGGGCTTCGGTGAACTCCGTCTGCCCCTTCTTAAGCAGCCGGGCAGACAGCAAAAACACACCGAGCAAGCCGGCCGGCATCTGGTCGACCTGCGGAATGGGAATGCCGTAGGTGGCAACATCCCATTTCCCCGAGCCCAATAGGTGGAAACGCACCATCGAATGCATGAGACGAACCTTCGCCGCCGCCTGGAACCCCTTGCCGAACCGGTCGAGCGCCCCGGGCATTGTGGTCGCCGTAAAGAAGCTGGCAGTCTCGAAAACCCGTTTCGCCGCGGCCTCATTGGACAACGTACCTGTCATGGTCATCGGGAGAGCCGCGTACTTGTTGAGAAACGTGGCCAAGAACGCCCCCCGAATTACGAACGGCGTGGCTGTCGCCGCGGAGACTCGCTCCTCTCGCGCCCCTCTCTCGACGAGTGCCAGGTCGACCCAGCTCGGCGTATCCTCCATTGCTCGAAGAAAATTGACGAGCTCCCGAGGTGCCTTCTCGACAGAGTCAACGCCGTGCTCGCAGGCCGCGTCCAGCATCTCGACGAGCTTTTGAAATCCATACTCGGGGATCAAGGCGGCATACGCGTCGGACACACGGTCGCCGAGCATCGTGTAACCGCGCACGGTTTCCAGCAATGCTGGATCGTCGAAGACACGGCGAACCGCCTCGCGGCCGTCCGCGAACCGCTCGTCGTCAACATGCGCTTCGCTGTCGAGACGTTCCGGCACGAGCGAAAAGTCGACCTCGCCGTAGATTCCTGAGATGTTGTTCCGCTGCGCCGTCACGCTGTCGGGGTACGCATTACTCGTCATCTCAACTCAACTCCTGGTCTGTGGGGGCGGCGTAGACGCACACCGTTCGAACGAAGCTCCGGGACGGAGAAGGTGACCTGTTCCGGAGAGGCTGATCCATTTAGAATTTTCGAGACTGAACTCGATACGTGACAGGCCTTACGGAACGCATCCGGTATCAAGGTGGAGATAGGGGCTTTTGATCTGCTTCGGAAATCTAGTCCACATCGGACTCATCGCTTCCCATGGTACTCTGCATAAGCGGCCCCTCCGAGCGAAGCATATAACACACACTCGGAAGAGCGAATCCGGACCCGCTAGGCCTCATCGACGTGGAAGGCACCAGCGGGGCCGAGCGCGCGGTCGACTTCGGAGGTCTTCAAGGCTGCAACGCCGCGCCGTGTGCACCCGGCGTCGGCGCGGCCCGCTCCGCCGCACGAAGCCTCGGCCAAAAGACTCCCCGGACGGGTTGGCACCGCTGCGCGTACCGAGCGCCGTCAGCGCCTCCAACCCCCGCAGACAATCGAAGTACCTTCTCACCGTGCGCCGATGATCTCGCGCAGTTCTTCCGAAGCCTGCTGCATCTCGGCTTCCCAGCGCAGGTTGATCGCTTCGCCCTCGGCCCCCGCGATCGCGTGGCTGTTGAGCATCGGCTAGAGACGCTTGATCAACAGCTTCCGGCTCTGTGAATCACCACGCAGTCCATTTGGGACACGATGTCAATTAGAGGCAAGTTGGGGCAGACTGGGGTCCGTGTGCGGTTGTTAGGAACATTGGCCAGTCGTTAAATTACAACACATGTTGGCTTGCCCCGGCGTGAATAACTGGATTGTGTCCAGTGCCTGGCACGTGGGGATGTCCATTGGAGGAATCTCCGGGATCTGTCCGCCAACACTGCAAAAAGTTCGCACCGCATTAATTAGGCCAACGGGAAGCTCCGCGGCCTCCTCGTCCGAGTCTTCCTTGCGCGTCATTCGTCCTGTCAGTGCGACCGGGGGTTGCGAGGCAAAGCCGTTGCCGACGCAACGAGCGCGATCGCCCTTACGATGCTTGCACTCGAACTCGAAAGTGGGCACAAGACGATCGCGAATCCGCGACTCCGTGATGACCACATTGCTCCCTTTCCTTGCACCGACCATGCACATCGCGCCGACGGCAGGAAGTTGGCCCGAGACACTACTCGGTGAGAGCCAGAGATTGAATCCACTGATCAGCCCGTTCTCGTCTTCCTCCAGTTCCCATCTCATCCGCGTATCACCCCGGAAAACACCCACCTCGGTTTGCACGACCCAGCCGGCGAGCGACTTTGTCCGCCATACACCGGTCATCACCTTCTCATCGTCTCGGTGGTCTCGATCTGCCACAGCGGACATCGCGAGAACTCCCGTGAGAAATGGAACAGCAACCAAGAGCATCCACGAGGATTGGCTCGTTCGAGAGAACATCAGCATCATCTTCTTTTCGCATATATGGCTTGAGGGGTTAAACATACAGCTAGGGATGGGAGCAAGTAAAGTTGTATTGTTGTCCGCTTGCTAGATCATTCCATGCTGAAGACACCGGGGCGATTGCCCAACAATCCGGAAGCTGCAGGAGGCTGAGCTCGAGCAGGCCCCAAGGGTCAGACGACGGCCGAAGTGGCCCGGAAGCTCGGGATCACCGAGCAGACGTACTACCGCTGGGGCAAGGAGTCCGGTGGCCTGCGCTTGGACCAGGCACAGCGCCGGCAGGAGCTCGAACGGGAGAATACTCGATTCAAGAAGCTGCTCGCCGAACAGACCCACGACAACGCGATCCAGGAGGATCGTGAAAACAGCCGCCCTTTTAGTCCAGAGGGGGTCTATCCGCGGCGCTCAATCCACGCGGGGGTAGGAGCTGGGCCGGTCGCAGCGGCTTGTTTTTCCCATGCGCCGGCCCCTCCGTGAACGGGTACCGAAACATCCTAAGACTTCTTGCGCACGTACCCCAACTCGAGGGCGTCAAGATCAAAGCCCCAACCGACTTCATGCAAGGAACGAGGGATGGCATCCAGTTTGCCATACCGAGCACAGGCCTCGAAGATCGGCATGGTGGCCTTCGAGCGATCGTTCCAGTCGAAGGTGTGGGACCATTGGCCGCCAATGGAAAGGCCCGAAATCATCACGGACCACGCGATTCGTTTCATCGAAGAATTCAAGTAGGATCATGAGGGTTTCGCAAGGGTTCGGAGAGTAGATCTAACGGCCACACACGAACCCCGCTAACGGACCGTGGCGTAGAGGAGCGAGATGCCCCATCAATGGTTTCCCATCGCGAAACGCATAGGCAGTGCGCTTCTTTTTATCGCCGTGTTCCCGAGCTGTGTCACCTCGATCGAAGGGAAGACCCGACCAAACGTGATCCTGATCGTCGCAGACGACCTGGGCTTCAGTGATATTGGCGTCCTTGGCAGCGAAATTCCGACGCCCAACATCGATGCCCTCGCGCGAGGCGGCATGCTCTTTACGAACTTTCACGTGGCGGCAACCTGCTCGCCAACCCGGGCAATGCTCCTGACCGGTGCAGACAGTCACCGAGCGGGACTCGGCAATATGGGAGAGTTCCTGACCGACGAGCAGCGCGGGCAGCCGGGCTACGAGGGGCATCTCAACCACCGGGTCGAGACACTTGCGCTGCGCCTGCGGAGGCTCGGCTACGAGACCGCAATGGCCGGGAAATGGCACCTCGGGGATGGACCCAAGGAGCGCCCACACGCGCGTGGTTTCGATCGCACTCTGGCCTTGATGGAAGGCAGCGGGAGCGCGTGGAACGATGGCTCACCCGCGCCCATCATCGGTGAGCAAACGCAGTTCACCCGAGATGGAGAGATCGTCGAACGGCCCGCCGGCTTCTCTGCGACCCTCTACGTCAATGAGATGATTCGCTTCATTGAGGAAGCCGACCGCAGCGATCGCGGCAGTCCATTCTTCGGCTATTTGGCGTTCCAGGCTGTGCACTGGCCGCACCACGCGCCCGAACTGTTCCTCGATCAATCTCGAGGCCTTTACGACGGCGGTTGGAAAGCAGTCAGCCAGGCTCGCTTCGAAAAACAGCGCAAACTCGGACTCTTTAATAAAACCGTAATTCCATCAACGTTGGCCGACAGCGTCCCCACATGGGAAACCATGGCAGCAGAAATACGGCAAGACGAGTCGGCTCGAATGGAAGCCTATGCAGCCATGGCCATGGCAATGGACTACGAGATCGGTCGACTCGTCGAGTTTCTGCGGGACAGCGGTCGGCTAGACAATACATTGATTCTTTTCGTCTCGGACAACGGTGCCGACCCCTCCGAACCGGAGCGCAGTCCACTCGCGGGTTCGTGGTATGAACGCAAATATCCGAACACTGACCCCGCCGACTTTGGTCGACCAGGAACCTTCCCGAGCACCGGATACGCTTGGGCTCGCGTAAGCTCGACGCCACTGGCCGACCATAAGGGCCAGCCTGGAGAAGGCGGACTTCGCGTTCCCTTCATCGCGCACTTCCCCACGCGGATTACTCCAGGCGAAGAGAATCGCGCATTCGCTTATGTCACCGATATCGTGCCGACAGTTCTCGACGCGATCGGCCCGTCGAACGAGAAGAGTGTCGCGGGCACTTTTGACGGCCAGAGCCTATGGGGGGTAATGCGCGGGACCGAGGCCATGGCCAGCCGAGATGAACCGGTCGGCTACGAGCTCATGGGAAATGCTGCGATCTTCGACGGTGACCTCAAACTGGTTCGCCGCCATCGCGCGCCATGGAGGCTCTTTGACATCGCGATAGACCCCGGTGAGACCGTTAACCTCTCCGAAACCCGTGTGGGCGACTTCGAACGACTCGTCGCAGCGTACGAAGACTACGAAGCTCGCATGGGCGTCGTGCCGGTACCCGATGATTTCGACGTCATGAAGCAGTTGCTTAAATCGACTGAGACTGCCCCTGCGCCGCCCGAAGGTTGATTGCGAGATGCGACCCTCAGCTTTTTCTCATCAGCGAGCCGAGGTTCAACCCGCCACCGGGCTTTTCTCTCCCCGCCCCTGATGTGACATATCGTCCCTGATCAGCACATCTGGCGAAAACGGGGCTTGTTTTCCCTATGCGCCACGCTCCCGCGCGTGTGAGTCCACTGTTCGTCACTGCTCGACCAATCTGAATCGAGTTGGACTCCCGGTTCGGGCACTCGGCGACTTCACGATGATAACCGGGGCTGACTACAACGGTGAAGCCGGTTTCACAAACGCACGGGGTCAGGTCTCATTCGGCTCCAGCGGCGTAGTGCATAGAGGGGAGGAACCATCTCCGCTTTTTGATACCCCGATTACTTTCAACTCGGGCCTCTCACAGCTCACCCCGGACGCTCGCCTCACAGTTTTTGGATTACCGGGAAGCGGCCGGAGTCGTTGAAATCGACGACTGGGTCTTCGATGTTTCGTCTGTGCCCGAGCCCTTCACCGCTCTCCTTGTGGGCTTCGGCCTAACCGGCCTTGCGCGGGTGGCACGTAGGCGCAATCGCTCCTCACTCTTCTGTCTGCACTATCCTACGCATCGACGTAAACGGCCAACGCCTCGCGAGAGCGCTCAGCTCCGAGCCGTTCGTCATCCCGCGACTAAGTGATGCAACCTTGACTCTCGTTGCAACAACAAACTTGATCGACGTTCTCCGACAAGCCATCGCGCTCCCCGACGCCGGCGCCCGGTGCAACTACGTGTTGTCTGGGCGTGTCTTTCTGGATCGCTTGATGGGTTGGTTGAGCTTTACGCGGGAAGGCGGCTTGATACCGGAAAGCATGACGACGCCCTGAGCGGAGCCCCGCGAGTTCCGCTTGACGCTTAGCCCTGAAGCCCGGCGAAGAACACGCGCACAAAACTTTGAACCCTTTTCTCAACTGTCGCTACGTCGGGGGCCCCCTGCTTCAGACCCGCGGACCCGAGATGAAGCAACTCGGCGGTAGCCGGTGCGGTGAGTCCTGCCGCTTTGAGATCGACCTCTCCAGCCCGCACTGCTGCGCTCAACGCCGTGGTCAGCATTGCAACAAAATGCTCGGACGAGGCGAGAACAAGATCCCCGCAGAGGCGATTGTTTTCGTCGTAGATCTCGCTGCCGTGTGCGGACTGCGCGACGACCTCTAAAAACGGGGCGATCCTGGCGAGCAGTGCCGACGAGACCCGCGACGCAAGGTCGAGATCGACGGATGCGTCGCCCTTCAAGTAGCTCTCGGCGTCTGCCCGCGACTGCTCGTGAAGTTGCGCCGAGAGGCAGCGGAAAATCTCTTCCTTGTTTTCGAAGTTCCCGTAGAGCGAAGCCCGAGACACGCCCGTCTCCTTCGCGATGTCCTCCATTGAGGTTCGCCTGAAGCCGTAGCGGCTGAACTGGACTTGCGCGGCCGACAAAATTGACTCGCGCTTGAGATCGGCCGGATTGGGCACCTATACATATTGACAATTGAATCGCACATTGTCAATCTGTCGCTCTCGCGCAGGCGCCCGCCCCTCAACAAATTGAGACGCGCGAAAGAAGGCCCGTCCGGGGTCGCTTAAGGAGTGGATTCGCAATGGCAGTACTGACAATTAACGGCGTAAAGCGGGAGATCGACGTCGATCCATCCACGCCTCTGCTCTGGGCGATTCGAGAACAGCTCGGGCTCACGGGCACGAAGTTTGGATGCGGCATCGCCCAGTGCGGCGCATGCACCATCCGCCTGAACGGCAACGCGATCCGCTCCTGCGTGACTCCGGTTGCGGCGGCCGATGGCCAAGACATTCAAACCGTCGAGGGACTCGCGTCCGATGACGGCACGCTTCATCGCCTCCAAACCGCTTGGATCAAGCATCAGGTTCCGCAGTGTGGTTACTGCCAGTCTGGTCAACTCATGTCCGCGGCCGCCCTTCTTGAGAGCAACCCGACCCCGTCCGATGACGACATCGACAAGGCGATGGACGGCAACATCTGCCGTTGCGGGATGTACGGTCGAATCAAAGCCGCAATCAAGACCGCAGCCGAGGCCGGCTCCGGCAACGCAATCGACGACGCAATCAACGAAGGAGACGACCGATGAGTAAGTGGACTCGACGCGCGTTTCTCACGACCGGTGTCCTTGTAGGCGGCGGGATCATCGTCGGTGTTGCGATTCGTCCGGGCAACCGCACCGGCAAGTTGTCACCGCACGTGACAGCCGACGGAGAAACCCTGGTTCATACGTGGGTGAAGCTCGACAGCAACAACGTCGTCACAGCCATTATTCCGCACTCAGAAATGGGCCAAGGGGCCGGGACCGCGCTCACCCAGATGCTCGCCGATGAGCTCGATGCCGATTGGAGCCTCGTCAAATTCGAAGAGGCCCCGGCGATTCGCGAGTTCGCCAACTACCCACTCGGCAAAGGGATGCTGCTCGCCGGCGTCGACATGCCCGAATTCGTGGTCCCCACGGTGGATGGCGTCCTGCTCAAAACGGCTCAAGCACTTGATCTACAGATGACGGGCGGCAGCCTGAGTGTCCGCACGACCGGCGCTTACGGCATGCGGGTCGCCGGTGCCGCGGTGAAAGAGATGCTGCGAAGCGCGGCAGCCGAGGCCTGGGACGTCCCGATTGGCGAAATCGTCGCACGCGACAGCCAGTTGAGTCACAAGGCCAGTGGTCGGTCCGAACCCTATGCTGCGTTCGCGCAAACCGCAGCAGAGATGACACCCCCTGCGTCACCGAAGCTGAAGACGCAAGACGAGTTCAAGATCATGGGTCGTCACGTTGAACGACATGACATCCCAAGCAAGGTCGATGGAACCGCGATCTTCGCGCTTGACGTGCGGATCCCCAACATGCTTTATGCCACCGTGAGACGCGCGCCCGCGTTTGGCGGTGGGATCGCAAAGATCGATGACAGCAAAACGCGCGCGATCAAAGGTGTGGTGGACGTTGTCCAACTGCCACCCGCCGAGGTCGGCGCCGTGGTTGGTGGCTTCTCCTCCGCTGAATCTGTCGCGGTTGTTGCGGAGGGCTTCTGGTCGGCGAAGCAGGGCCTTGACGCACTCGACATCGATTGGCTCGGCACCGCGAACGATGCAGTATCGAGCGACACGATCTTCGAGCAATTCGATCGAGACATCAGCGCCGTGGTCGATCGCGAGGCCGATGTGGCAGAGGGTGACGTCGAAGCCGCCATGGCAAATGCCGCCCAAGTCATAGAGGCCGACTACCAAGTCCCTTTTTTGGCCCACACGTGCATGGAGCCGCTGAATGCCACCGCGGCCGTCAAGGACGGCCACTGCGAAGTCTGGGTCGGCTGCCAGAGTCCGTTGGGTTTCCGGCAAGCGATCGCCGACGCTCTGGGCTTTGACGTCGAAAACGTGACGCTGCACAACCTCCTCATGGGAGGCGGCTTCGGTCGAAAGTCTCGAGCCGACTACGCGATACAAGCAGCCCTGCTGTCCGCAAATGTAGGCCGCCCAGTGCAACTAATTTGGACCCGCGAAGAGGACGTCCGGCAAGACTTCTACCGACCGGCAGTTCAAAGCCGCTTCCGCGCGGCACTCGACAAGGACGGCAACCTCACCGCTTGGGAAAACACTTACGTGAACAAGCATGAGCCCGTGGACGCTCCACTCATTCCCTATTCCGTCGCAGCGCGCGACATTGGCCATGTCAGCAGCCCCACCCACATCCCCTTCGGTGCATGGCGGAGCGTCGACCATTCGCAGCACGGCTTCTTCACCGAGTCTTTCATCGACGAAGTGGCAGTTGCCGCCGAGCAAGACCCGTACGAATACCGCGCTGCACGACTCCAACACCAACCGCGACAACTCGCCGTTCTCAAAAAAGCCGCCGAAGCTGCCGAATGGAAACGCCCGTTAGCCAAAGGCAGAGGACGCGGAATTTCGCTGCAAGAGTCCTTCGGAACAATCGTCGCCCAAGTGGTCGAGGTCACTGTCGTCGACGGGCAGACCCAAGTGGACCGAGTCGTTGCCGCGGTGGATCCAGGCTTCGCGGTATCGCCCGACGGCCTCACCGCGCAGATCGAGTCGGCCGTAGTTTACGGTCTAACCGCGGCGCTCTACGGCGAAATCACGATCGAAAAGGGTGCAGTCAAGCAAGGCAACTTCAATGACTACGAAGCGCTTCGCATGTCAGCAGCGCCGAAGATCGAAACGCACATCATCACTAGCGACAACCCTATGGGCGGCGCAGGGGAACCCGGCACGCCCGGCATCGCGCCTGCCCTCGCCAACGCGATCTACGACGCCACGGGGTCCAGGGTCCGCAGACTGCCGGTCAACGTCATCGACCTGCAATACCGGTTCGAAGAAATCGCGCAGAGGAGAAACAAGCCCCCGATTCGCCAAACGTTCGGATCAGAGGCGTGATGCCAAATCGGGGGCCGAGACGAGGGGCGCCCGATGGCGGGACGAATTCAAGCGTTTTCGCGGGAAGGTTTTGCCACGGGTTCTCGCAATCGCGGGGATAATCCGGGGAGACGACGAAGGAAAAGCACTTCAAGCTGCGTGTCCGGGCCATCGCGCGAGGTGGAGTCCCGGTTCGGAGCTGAGGGGGCAGCGATGCGGGTTCCGCATGGCAAGCCTCGGGCTGAGGCTGACTCGCCCCCGGAACGGACAGGCGTCCTCCCGACCCATTTACCCGGAGCCCTGCGATCGATGATCAAACAGGAGTCCCCACGCGCGTTTCCTTTATACGCGGCGGCAAATCGCCCATGACGCCCTAAACTCGGCGGGAATGGGGACTGCGACTACGGCGCCGAACAAAGTCGGACGAACGGGCTTCGGCGTCGCCCTCGTCGTGCTCACCGCTTTCTCGTGGCTCAACAGTTCAACCCCCTCGTTCCATCCCGTCTACGCCCCGCTCAAGCTGTTGATCGGCCTCGTGCATTTCGTCGTGATCGGCACCGCCCTGCGCCGCTTGCTCCAGCTGCAGCGGCCCACCGTCCTGGCCACGGCGCACGATGCGCTGCTTGGACAGATCGCGTGTATCACATACGTCTACGCGCGCTCGGCGCTCGCCAACCTGCTTTCGCTTCCCGGCATTTCGACGACAGAATTTTTTGCCGTAGAAGCGCTGCTGATCTGGCTGGCCTTCAAGCCCAACGCGTCTGAACAGCAAACCCAGCCGTGGACGTTGGGCACGATGAGTTCGGCGTCCATCGTCCACTTGCTATGGCTGGGCTGGCTGTTTGCGATCGCCGCCCTCAAGCTCGACCTCCACTACACCCCATCGTCTGACCCCGACACCCACGCCTTCTACGCCAAGGTTTTCCTAGAGCACGGCCGCATCTACTACGACCTGCTCCCGAACTCCGATTCATGGATGATCTACCCAAGCGCATTCGGGGTCATGAACTTCGTCCTCGCAAAACTCTCGGGCTTGCACCCGGTACAGGTCGTCAACATCTCGGTCTACTTTCAGCTGGCGCTCTTCGCGGGCGCGAGCTTTTCGGTGATCGCAAGTCTGATCAACCGACGCGAAACCGTCGTGGCCCTTGCCGTCCTGCATTTCGCGTCGTGCTACCTGATCTTCAACGCGGTGTTCGTCGAGCGGCGCATGTATCTGCCCGGCACGCCCCGCCTCGCCCACACGGCATTGCTCATCTTCCCCTTGCTCTTTGCCATCCAGCATCGGAAGGCGATCCATCGGCGCGGCCTCCTCTTTTGCCTTCCATTCGCGGCCGTTCTCGTGGGTTTATGCATGAACCCGAGCCATGCTCCGGCCGCACTCCTCTTCGGTGTGCTGGCTTTTGCTGCGGTGAAGTTATTTGCAGAATCGAGCCCACCTCAGCCCACCGCGCGGCCGCGTTCATGGGCCCAGCAACTTGCGGCAGCCACCGTCCTTGTCCTGATGTTTATCGGAAGCGACCCCTTCTATCGCAACCTCGTGGAGCAGCAGATGGCTCCGGCTGAGGATCGCGAACTCGCAACGGACCTCACCGGCGGGGCCTTTGGCGAATCCATCGACTTCGCGGCCCTGCTCCCGCGAGCGCTTCCAAAAGTGTGGAGTGCGATCATCGAACCGTCCAAGACTTCAACGAACACGTCATCGCCCCGAACTGTCCTGCTGCTGGCCCTTGTCGTCGGCATGGTTGTCACCTTCGCAAGCATGCGCTTTGCAAAAGGCCGGTTCCCCAGTGAAGCGAACGCGCTCTTCCGTTTTTCAGTTTGCGCGGTCGTCGCTTTGGCCGTGCATGCGCTCTGGTCGGAAACAACGCCACAGTTCGGTCAGACTAACGTTTTGCAGACGGAGCTTTTAACTCGCTACACCCACGGACTTCAAAGACAGATCAACTTGCTGTTCTTTAGTATCGCGCCCGCCGCCCTGGTTGGGCTCGTGCTTGCCAGCGTATCGACCTGGCGCACCCCCGAAACGGCGCGGAGTCCATGGATCGATCACGGCACAACGATCGCGTTCGCTGCGCTTTGTATTCCGCTTGCCTACACCGCCCTGCAAACCCATCAAACGACCCACATCGACGCGCTGCGAAGGTCACCGCTCGGGGAGGTCTATGCATCTGACGTCGAGTTTGCCCAAAGGGTCGAGGCCGAGGTCGGCAACGACGAGCGCGTCTTGTTGCCGGGACGCTCGCACCGGACGCGACACGAGCACTGGATCCTCACGAGTCACGCGGGGCGCGCGATGCCGTTGTACAGCAATGTCAAAACCAGCTTCTTCTTTGGACTCGACGGTTGGGCGTTTACGGCCGGAGCCTACGAGGCCCACGTTGCCTTTCCCCATTTCGACCCCGTTTGGCTTCGCACACAAAAGGTTTTATGGCTTGTCGAAAGCGGCAACTTTCCGCCTCCAATCCTCAAGGCCTTTTACGAGCGCAGGTTTGGAAACGATCACGCAGTGCTGTGGCGGTTGCGCGAATAGACGTCCGGTTCAAGAAGCTGGGCGGCCCTTGGCAGACTTGAAGTCTGCGCGCTCATACAAGAACCACGGAAACCCGGAGTACGGAGTCGCGGGATACGTATTGACGAGCAAATAGGTTGTCGCGCCGACTTTGATCGAATCCCGGGGAACTTTGGCGCGATTGTACGCGTGGGCGATGTACCAGTGAGCCCGCACCGCGGCCTGTTCGCTCTT
>Ga0115003_10000714_pt1 | contig 29326 bp, 24 predicted proteins | sample ArcticOcean_MG_C_7_FD_88736 | JGI IMG/M metagenome (GOLD analysis project Ga0115003, IMG submission 88736) | Marine microbial communities from western Arctic Ocean - ArcticOcean_MG_CB11_88 | ecosystem: Environmental > Aquatic > Marine > Oceanic | place: Arctic Ocean: Canada Basin | collected... | reverse complement strand
GTTGCACAACAAAGATGTATTTCAATAGAGTGTGGACTTCAAAATGGAACTCTAGCACTATTTGTTGGAACACAAATGTTTGGTGAAAGTATAACTACTTTTATTATACCAACAGCCGCTTATTCTTTGATAATGATGATGACTTCAGTAATTTTTATATTTATTCTTAGAAAAAATACTTAGTATTTAATTATCTTTCGTTAAACTTCTGCTTTTTGCAAAAGTGATGTTGTTGTTACATAACGATTCTAGTAACTGGCAAGTAGTTAATAATAAAGGTATGTACATAATCATTATGACACCTCATGATTACATTTCATTATATTTGCTAGTTATAGTTTTAACAGTGTTTGCAGTGAACTTTCTATATCGCTTATATTTCTAAAAACTATATATTATGGGCGCTGGGTAAAGTAACGCCCCTTATAACTCTCCTACTTCTTTTTATTTATAATGTTAATTGATGTTATGTAAAGATTCTAGTACAGGTTTTTGGTTCACTGGCTAACATAATTTTTTTTTATAAAATATTAATTGATGCAAAAACAAAAAAGAGTAGATACACATATAACCGTTCTAATACCCTCTAAATTTGTTGACGATAATTTAAAAATTTTTTTTAAAAAATATAAGTTTGTAAAACTGTTGATTAACGATCATTTTAAATTATTTTAAGAGTTTATTTAAATCAGGTTTAAAGTAATTAGGGCCTTTCATAACCTTACCTGCTTCGCTGTAAATTGGTTTTCCGTTAGATCCTAATTTACTCATATTTGATAACTGTATTTCATTAAAACATTTGTCAAGATCAATTCCAAAAGCATGGCCAGCTCCATAGGTAACATATAAAATATCAGTGAGCGCATCAGCTACTTCTTTTATATCTTTGTCGTTAATCGCTTGATTTAACTCTTCTAATTCTTCTTTAATAAGTTCGTACCTCAATTGAAGTATTTTTTTGTTAGGGAATTCAGCCTTGTCTTTAACTTCTTGGCCAAAAGTTTGCATAAATTTTTTAACACTTTGAAAATTGCTCATATTTACTCCATATCAAGTTTGATTTATTTTGATTGAAGATATATTATAACTACAAATCATTCATGAAATACAGAATAGAATTTGATAGCATAGGAAAAATTAAAGTAGATGGTGATAAGTATTGGGGAGCGTCTACAGAAAGATCAAAAAAGTATTTTAATATTGGAGATTTTTTAGTCAAGCCAGTAGTTATTCACTCAATTGCAATTATCAAAAAAGCAGCAGCAATTATTAACGCTAAGAATAAAGACCTAGATAAAAGAATTAGTAAATATATTATTAAGGCTTCTGAAGAAGTTGTTAAAGGTAAACTAGATAATCATTTTCCTTTAAAGGTCTGGCAAACAGGTTCAGGTACTCAAACAAATATGAATGTTAACGAAGTCATAGCTAATAGAGCAATTCAAATTATGGGAGGTAAATTAGGAAGTAAAAAACCTGTACATCCTAATGATCACGTAAATAGATCTCAGTCTACAAATGACGTTTTTCCATCTGCAATGCACATATCTATTGCGATTAAAACTAGAGATAAATTGCTGCCTTCTCTTAAGCTGTTAGAAAAAGAATTAGGAAAAAAAGTTAAAGAATTTAATAAGGTAGTAAAACTAGGAAGAACCCATCTGCAAGATGCAACTCCCTTAACTTTAGGTCAAGAGTTTTCTGGTTATCAATTTCAATTAAAAGAGTCTATTAAAAGAATAGAAAAAGCTTTAGAGGAAATTTATTTTCTTGCTCAAGGTGGGACTGCTGTTGGAACGGGTCTTAATACAAAAAGAAACTTTGATAAACAAATAGTTAAGGAAATTAGCAAGATTACAAAATTACCTTTTAAAGTATCACCAAATAAATTTGCAGCATTAGCCACACATGATCCTATCGTAAATTTTTCTGGAACGATGAATACTGCAGCTGTTTGTTTAATGAAAATTGCAAATGATATTAGATTTTTAGGATCAGGACCAAGAGCAGGCTATGGAGAATTAATACTACCGTCTAATGAGCCTGGTTCTTCGATAATGCCTGGAAAAGTAAACCCAACTCAATCTGAAGCAGTGACTATGGTTTGCGTCAAAGTAATTGGAAACCATAATGGGATTACTATAGCGGGGTCGCATGGACACTTTGAATTAAATGTTTTTAAACCATTAATCATACACAATATTTTACAATCAATAGAGATCATGGCCGACTCGTCAAAAACTTTTGCTCTTTACTGTGTTAAGGGAATTAAAGCAGATAAAAAAAGGATTAAACATTTATTAGATAACTCCCTTATGTTAGTGACTGCACTTTCTCCAAAAATTGGTTACGATAAAGCAGCAAAGATAGCAAAAGATGCGCACAAAAATGGAACTACTTTAAAAGTGGAAGTTATTAAATCAGGAATTCTTAATGAAAAAGAATACGATAAAATTATGAATCCCATGCTAATGACTAGGCCTAAGTAGATTAATTAACAAAGTTTTTTTTAAAAAAATTATTTATTTTTTTTTCATTAAAAATATTATTTAATGAATTGTTAATTACTTCACTCTTAAATTTATTTTCATATTCTCTTATTTTTTTAACGGTAAAAATTTTTTTATCAAATAATATTTTTTCAAAAATTATTTTTGAAGATGATGGAATCATAAAACCTGATATTTTTAATTCTTTTGTAGAATCTTCTTTAAATTGAATATTCTTCACTATGTTGAATTGAATTTTTCCTTTTTTTCCAAATCCAGAAACTTTTGCATTAAAAAGAATTGGGTTGTTGTTGCTTGTTTTAAAATTTTTAAATAAAATTTCTTTATTTTCAAAAATTACATTACCATTGAACATAGCTTTAAAATTTAAAAAACCATTAGCTTTTTTAATTATTTCAAGCTCCTTTAGGTCTTTTAAAAAATAATTTTTTTTGATTGCAGAGAATAGTTTTTCTATATTTACTTTAGAGGGTTCTACATTTAAATTAAAAAAAAAATTAGGGTTAAAAAATACCTCACCGTCGAATGAGAAATTAATTAAATTACTTCTCACAAATCCTTTGTTTATTTTGATATTTTTTTCTTTAGTAAAATTAAATTTAAAAAAGTTGTTTAGGATTTCAAGATCAACCACCCCTTTAAATGTTTTGAAATTATTATTTTTTACAAACGAAATATCAGTTGATATATCAAGTTCTGGGATCTTTAATGTTATATTACTTTCATTTTCAGATTTATTTTCAAAAAAAAAAGTAAGTTTATGATTTAATAATAGTCCTTCTATAGCTAATTGCTGAATATTATTTTTAGAATTAATTTGTGTTATAGTGTCATTAATTTCAAATAGTTTTTTGTTTTCTTGCAGTATAGCAATGGTATTGTTTTTAAAATTAATTTTTGTTTTATTTTTTTTGGTGAAATTTAGTAATTGATTGACTTTATCGATTTTAATATTTGTTGAGCCACCTCTTATTAAGAGTCGACTATAATCGAGCCTTCTGTAGTTAATTAGACTTAATGGATCAAGAATAATATCAATTTCAGCACCATCTATTTCCAAAAAACTTTCTTCAAGCTTTAAGTTGCTTCCATACAACCTGAGCCTTGGTGAGGGAAATAATCTATAGTTAGTGTTTGTAATATTTTTAATAATAAAGTTACTATTTTTTTTCAAACTCTTCTCTATTAGTTTGGGTGTATAATTAAAAAATTTGGGTATAGAAAAATAGACTAAAGAAATGATAACAATAAGTAGAAGTGGATATAAAATAATTTTATAAATTTTTTTATTTTTGAAAATAAAATTTAATTTTTTATTCATTTATTAGGTTTAAATAAGTAGTATACAGTTATTCAATACGATTATGGATTCTATAAATAAATTAATAGAAAATTTAAACAAGGAGCAAAAAGAGGCTGTGCTTAGCACGGAAGGGCCCAATCTAATAGTGGCTGGTGCAGGATCAGGTAAAACTAGAGTTTTAACAACAAGATTAGCACATATTATTAATTCAAAAAAGGCATGGCCAAACCAAATCCTTTGTGTAACTTTTACCAATAAAGCGGCAAGAGAAATGCAAAATAGAGTACTTAGCTATGTAAGTGAAAAATCAACTGCAGTCCCTTGGCTTGGCACTTTTCACGCTATTAGTGTTAAATTTTTAAGAAGGCACGCCGAAGCGATTGGGTTAAAGGGAAATTTTACTATTTTAGACACTGATGATCAAAAAAAAATAGTTAGAAATATTAGCAAAGCTGAAGAGATAGATGTCAAAAAAATTACTCCTCGCTTTATTCTATCCTTTATAGATAAATGGAAAAATAAAGGGTTACTTCCAGAGGATATTAATGAAAATGAATTTACCGGATTAGAAAAATCTATTTTTAAAGTTTATAAAATTTATCAAACTAAAACTAGAGAACTTAATGCATGTGATTTTGGTGACCTCATCTTATATTGTGTAAAATTATTTGAAAACAACCCAGATATTAAGAAAATTTACAATGATAATTTTAAATATATTTTAGTAGATGAATTTCAAGATACTAATTTTATTCAGAACAAGTGGTTAAACCTTTTAGTTAACGAACAACAAAATATTTGTTGTGTTGGAGATGATGATCAATCAATTTATAGCTGGAGAGGTGCGGAAATAAAAAACTTTTTAACTTTTGATCATATTTATAAAAACTGCAAAGTTTTTAAATTAGAACAAAATTATAGATCTACAAAAAATATTTTAGAAACTGCATCAACTTTAATTTCACATAACAAAGGAAGGGTTGAAAAAAAACTTTGGTCTTCTGCCCAACAGGGAGAAAAAGTAAAAATTAATTGCTATCAAACAGGTCGTGAAGAAGCAGAGAATGTTAGCGATATTGCAGAAAATAAATTAAAAAAAAAATATTCTCTAAATAACGTTGCTATTCTAGTGAGAGCTATTTATCAAACAAGAGAATTTGAAGAAAGATTTCTTAAAGTGGGTTTAGGTTATAGAGTTTTAGGTGGAACTAGGTTTTATGAAAGAGCCGAGATAAAAGATGCTGTAGCATATTTAAGAATTATAAATCAAAAATATGATGATTTAGCTTTGGAAAGAGTGATCGAAAATCCTAAAAGAGGCGTCGGTGAAAGCACTCTTCATAAGTTGTACAGTTTTGGTGCTCAGCATAAACTGTGTCTAGAAGACTCTGTAAAAAAACAATTAGAAGCTGATAGTTTAAAACCTAAAATTAAAACAAGCCTATTACAGTTAGTTAAAATGATTGACAAGTGGAGAACAGATGCAAAAACTAATAAACATTATGATCTTTTAAAGATTGTGTTAGATGAGTCAGGTTACTCTGAAATGCTTAAAAATAAAAAGGATTTTGAAAATGAAAGTAGACTTGATAATATAAAGGAACTTCTTAGAGCTATGCGTGAATATGATAATTTACAATCTTTTTTAGAACATGTTGCACTCGCTACATCCATTGATAAAGAATGGGAGGGAGAAAAAATTAATTTAATGACTATGCATGCGGCTAAAGGATTAGAATTTGATGTTGTTTTTTTACCTGGGTGGGAAGAAGGTTTATTTCCTCACCAAAAATCATTAGAGGAAAAAGGAGATTTAGCATTAGAGGAGGAGAGAAGACTTGCTTATGTAGGTATAACAAGAGCTAAAAATGAGGCTTATTTGTCTTTTGCCATGAAGAGATCGTACCATGGAGAATGGATGGATGCTTTACCTTCAAGGTTCATAAATGAAATTCCAGATGAAAATGTTGAAAAAAATGAAGTTGAAACTGCGTCAGAATTTGAAAGTGACTTCGAATTTAATCAAGATATAGATACAGATTCCAATGGTGAGTATAGGAGCCCAGGATGGGAGAGGTTTAAAAAAAATAAAATGTTAAAATGGAAAAAATAACTAAACTAAGAAAACTTTTTAAAACCTTCAATTTAGATGGTTACATAATACCAAAAAATAATAACTTTTTTGGTGAATATGTGTCTGCGCCTGAAGACAATTTAAAATATATCTCTAATTTTACAGGTTCTGCTGGTTTTGCTGTTATTCTAAAAAAAAAAAATTATATGTTTGTAGATGGCAGGTATACTATCCAGGCAGATATACAATGTGGAGAGCATTTTCAAATCTGTACTATTCCTAAAGAATATCCTTTCAATGCTTTTAAAAAGAAAAATCTAAATTTAGGATTTGATCCAAAACTTCATACAGAAAATTCATTAAATAGAATCTTTGGAAGTTCTTTTATAAAATTGAAACCAATAAATAAAAATTTAATTGATATATTGTGGAAAAGAAAGAAAAGCTCAAATATTAAATCTTTTTATCTGATTAAAGACAAAGACGCTGGATCAAAAATCGAACAAAAGTTATCAAATTTAGTAAAACAAATTAAATTCAATGAGGCTGACTACTTATTTTCAACGGCCTCTGAAAACATTGCTTGGTTGTTAAATATAAGAGGTGAAGACACTAAATATTCTCCACTGCCTAACGCGCATGCTATAATTAATAAAACTGGAAAAGTATTATTATTTTGTAATTTAAAAAAAATTAGCGAATCTTTAAAAAATAAAATAAATAAAAATGTAAAGATTTATGATTTTAGTGTTCTTCCAAATTTTATTTTGAATCTATCTAACCATAAAATTTTAATAGATATTTTAACTTGCTCTATTTTTTATAAATCAATTGTTAAAAAAAATAATTTAATTCTAGAAAAACAAGATCCAATTTATTATTTAAAATCTTTAAAAAATAAAACTGAAATAAAAAACTCCATAAAATCTCATATTTATGATGGTGCAGCATTGACTAAATTTATATTTTGGTTGAAAAATAATTTCAAAACAAAAAAAATAACTGAAATTTCAGCACAGGAAAAACTATTAGAATTTAGAAAAAAAAACAAAACTTTTCATGATCTAAGCTTCCCAACAATATCTGGCTCTGGGCCTAATAGCGCAATAATTCATTATAAAGCAGATAAAAAAAGCAATCGCTTGTTGAGAAAAGGTGATGTGTATTTAGTAGACTCTGGGGGACAATACTTTTATGGAACCACCGATGTAACAAGAACTTTATCGCTTGATGTCTACAATTATAAGATTAAGAATATTTTTACTAGAGTTTTAAAAGGACATATCGCTGTAGCTTCATTCAAACTTAATAAAAATTCTCATGGAGATAAAATTGACCAATCAGCAAGAAAATTTTTAAAAGACATAAATTTAGACTATCCTCATGGCACCGGTCACGGTGTTGGTTATTTTTCGAATGTTCACGAAGGTCCGCAGGCTATTTCTAGAGGAAATAAAATTATATTTAAAGAAGGTATGATCACTTCTAATGAACCAGGTTATTATAAAAAAAATCAATTTGGTATAAGAATTGAAAATTTAGTGTATGTAAAAAAAACTAAAGATAAATTAAAATTTGAAGATTTAACCTTAGTTCCGATAGATAAATCATTAATAGAAAAAAACCTCCTAACTTCTTTTGAAAAAGATTGGTTAAATAAATACCATCAAAGAGTGTTTACTTATTTAAAAAAGTTTATGAATAAATTTGAACTAGTTCAACTTAAGCAATCCTGTTCAAATATTTAATAGTTTATACCAATCTATTTCAGAAATAATTTTTACTCCGGTTTCTTTGGCTTTTTCTATTTTTGATTTGGTTGGTTTGCTACTTCCCGTTACTAGGATGTCTAATTTTCCTGAGAGAGAACCGAGTACTTTACCTCCGTTTTCTTCTACTAAGGATTTTGCTTCTGATCGACTAATTTTTTCAAACCCCCCTGTAAACATAATTGTCTTACCGCTTAACTTGCCATCTTTATTTAAAGCTTTAGAATTTTCTATTTTTAAATTCATAATTAGAGATGATACAATTTCATTATTTATTTTATTTGAAAAAAATTCTCTTAAAGAATTCAATTGCGCTAATCCAATGCCATCTAATTCTGCAATATTTTTTAATAAGTTTTCTCGCTTTGAAAAATTAAAAAGTTTAATAAATTTAGTAATACTTTTAAAAAAATTACCTAAAAGCTTTGCATTTTCTTGTCCTATGTGCCTTATGCCGAGAGAGTAAATAAATTTATCAAGTATAATTTTTGATGATTTGTTTATTGCAGTTTTTATATTTTTAGCCGATAATTCGCCCCAACCTTCTAGGCTTTCTATTTTTTTGTAATCTAAATTAAAAATATCTGAGGGTTTTTTAACTAATGTTAAGTCCCAAAATTGATCTATGACTTTTTTTCCTAAGCCTTCGATATTAAATGCATCTTTAGATACAAAGTGTTTCAATTTTTCTTTTGCAATAAATTGACATTTATATTCTCGGTCTAGGCACCTTCTTACTGCGTCTATTTTCTTAGTATTAACATTAATTTCTTTTATGGTGTCAGAACCACAAAGACATTTAGTTGGAAAAATAAATTTTTTGGAATGTTTGTCCCTCTTCTTTAAATCTACAGACACGACTTGAGGAATTACATCACCAGCTCTTTGAATGGTAACAAAGTCACCTATTCTTATATCCTTTCTTATAATTTCTTCTTCATTATGTAACGTGGCGTTAGAAACAACCACTCCTCCTACCGTTACTGGCTCTACTTTAGCAACAGGAGTTAGCGCACCTGTTCTACCTACTTGAATAACAATATCATTAATTTTTGTTCTGGCTTTAACTGATGAAAATTTATAGGCAATTGCCCATCTTGGAGAATTTGAGGTATTGCCTAGCCTTACCTGTAAGGGTAAGTCGTCAATTTTTATAACGAGGCCATCAATATCATAATCAAGATTTGATCTAAACTTTTCGATTTTATTATATTGACCATCAATTTCTTTAAGATTTCTTGCTAAAAAATTATAAGGATTAGTTTGAAACCCCCATTCATTAATTTTTTTTAAAAATTCTGACTGTTTTTTAAAAACAAAAGGTTCAACTTCTCCAAAGGCATAAGCTAAAAATTTTAGTGGAATTTTTGCAGTACTAGCTGAATCTTTTTGTCTTAATGATCCACCCGCTGCATTTCTAGGGTTGGCAAACTTATCTTTTATTTTCTCAAAATCTTTTTTTCCAATAAAAACTTCACCCCTAACTTCAAAAACTTTTGGTACATCTTTAACTTTAATAGTATGAGGTATTTGTTTTATAGTTTTAAGATTTTTAAGAATATCTTCACCCACTTCGCCATCACCTCTTGACAGTCCTCTAATTAATATTCCATTTTTATAAGTCAACGATGCTGAAATTCCATCAATTTTAGGTTCTACAGAAAAGGATAGATTTAAATTTTGATTATTTAAATAATTATTAATTTTTTTAGCAAAATCTTTTATATCATTACTGTCAAATGCATTAGCAAGAGAAAGCATAGGTTTTGAGTGTTTTATTTTATTGAATTTAGAAGAAGGTTTAAATCCAATTCTATTATTAATTGATCCAAAATTTTTTAAAAATAGAAATTTTTTTTCAAGATCAAGAGTTTCTTTTTTAAACGCATCATATTTATGGTCTGAGATAGTAGGTGCATCCTTATCATAATAAGATTTATTATATTTTTCGATTAATTTTACTTTTTCAAGGTAATTTTTGATTATACCGTCTTCTTTGTTAGACATTTATTTTAATTAAGTATTTTTTGTATTGTTCTTTTTATTAGTCCATTGTCTTTTTTAATTTCAGACTTTTTAGTTAATTTATAAGATTTATTTAAAATTATGTAAGTTTGTTCATACCATTTACTAGTATTATAATTATACCCTAGAATTGCCGCAACTGATTTTGCTTCCTTTATTAAGCCTACTCTGTAGTAAACTTCTACAAGTCGATGTAAAGCTTCTTCGATAAAAACTGTTTCAGAATAGTCACTAACAATAATTTTTAATCTGTTAATAGCAGGTATCCATTTTTGTACAGCTATATAATATTTTGCAACATACATTTCTTTTGCGGCAAGCTGATTGTCTATTAAATTTAGCTTAAATTTTAAATCTTGCGCGTATTCTGTATCTGGAAAATTTTGTATAAAATATTTTATTTTTTCTTTAGATTTTAAGAGTGGACTGATATCTTTTTTTTCATCTAAAATTTGTTCATATAAAGAAATTGCAATTAAATAATGAGCGTAAGCTATATTTTCATCTGCAGGATACTGTTTTATATATCGCTCTAAGCTAGCGGTAGCATCCGAATAAAAATTTATTAAATAAAGACAATAACTAGACATTAATGAAGCTTTTGCAGAAAACTCAATTTTAGGCATAATTAATTCTGCTTCTTCAAATTTTTTTGATGCAAATAAATAATCTCCTTCGTTCATTCTCTCTACAGCTTCTTTGTAGATCTCGAAAGATTTGTCCTTACTGGCAGGTATGTTTACAATTGGTTCTTTTTTAGAGCAAGATAAAGCTAAAAAAATTATTAGAAAAAAATAAATTATTTTTTGATACATTGCGCTACTCATATCAAATTAAATTAACTTGGTAAATTTTTAAAGGCTTTAGGCGTTGACCGCTAGCTTATTTGCTGGTGTTTTAAAATATGATTTTACGATCTTAGATTCTTTAATTTCAATTATTGAATAATTTGATCTATCTTTTAAAAAAGTTCTTAAAAATAAATTACTTAAGCTGTGACCGCCCTGAATACAAGTTACGTTACCTAAAATTCTGTGTCCTGATAATAAAAAATCACCAGCTAAATCTAAAATTTTATGGTTAACAAATTCTTTGCTATTTCTTAGTCCTTTTGGATTCAAAATTTCATTATCTTTCACAACAACTGCATTATCTAAAGATCCACCTTTAGCCAAACCAATTTTTTTTATTTTTTCAACATCTTCAAATAAACAGAATGTTCTTGATGTATAAACATTAGATAAATCTTTGTCAGAAAAATTAATTTGATTTCTTTGTTTTCCGATTACATTGTTTGAATAGACTAGTTGAAAATCAACATTTAAGCTGTATTCATTTGGTCCTATTGAAATAAATTTTTCATCTTCTTTAAGTTCAAATTTTTTTAGAATTTTTAAATATTTTCTTTTTGCATTTTGTTCTTTGATTCCAGTTTTTAGAATTGTTTCAACAAATTCTTTAGAGGATCCATCCATGATTGGAACTTCGGGTGCGTTGATTTCTATCAATGCATTGTCTATCCCTGTTATATAAAGTGCAGCTAGTAAGTGTTCTACTGTTGATATGCTCACATTAAAATTATTTTTAATTGTCGTACAAAGCTTGGCTGAAGAAACATTTTCAAAATTAGCTTTTATAATATTGTTTAGCTCAACATCGTTTCTTTTAAAAACTATTCCATAATTTTCATCCGCAGGTACTATCTTGATTGTGCTTTCTAAACCACTATGTAACCCAATACCTTTGAACTCTGTTTGCTTTAAAATGGTTTTTTGGAATAAATCTAACATCAAGCTCTTATATAAAAGAATAGAGATATGCTTAAAACAACTAATGTTTCAAAAAAATACTAAAGCTTTAGTTAAACAGTTTTGAAAAAAAACTAGCAATTAATGATTTTTTCTTAAGTGTTAGTGGAATTGCTTCTTTTTCCCATCCTTTACCAATTAGTTCGCAGGCTCCATTAACACTTGCTAAGAGTCTTTGCTCTGCACTGCTATCAAAAATACATTCTAAAGTTGCGAGCCTACTATTTTCTAAAACATATTGTACATTTTTATAGTATTTAGGTAAATCAACATAAATATAAATTTTATCATTATTTTTTAAGTTTTTAATGTTTGTGTTTTTTTTGTAACAAATTTCAAATAGTTCTTCTATGCGTGCTGTAATTATATCTAAAATTAACTGATGTTTTATTTTTCTGTAAGGGGAAATATAAAAATATTTTTTCTCTAAATAAGATTCGTTGTTATCTTCTAATACACTTTTTAATTCTATCTCTTTCATAAAATTTTCTACTTCTTCAATCTTAAGAGAGCATAGTTTTGATATGTCTTTAATGATCAAATTGAAACCAAAGCTGAATTCTTCAGTAAAAATGTATGATTTATTCTTAAATAAAGAAACATTAATTCTATTTTTTTCTAATCTAAAAATTGTAAAATTTTTTTCAGATTTGTTATCTGATAAAAGATAAATTCCTTCAGCAAAAGACTTTAAAATTATTTTTTCTATATTTAGTCCACATTTTTCAAAAACTGATTTAATATTATTGAGAATATTTTTGTTTACTAGAAAAAAAGTCATATTCTGATTGTAAAACTCACCAAACAAACCAATAGGTAGATTTTCTAAATTGTCACTATCTAGTGAAAAATTTGAATTAAAAAGATGCACCAAAGAATAGTTGTTTTCGCTTTCCAAAATTATTTTTTTTATATTATTTAAAATGTAAGTTATGTCTTCACCTGAGACTTGGGACCCATTTAATTTCTTGTAGCCACTAACATTTAAACAATTGATTTGGTCTGGACTAATTATAACAACTACGTTAGAAAAAAAATAATTTAGTTCGTCTTCAATTGAGTTAATAGTTTTTTTAAGTAATTGACTCACAATTTCAATGTTAATTACTCGACCATTTATAATTCCTTCAGACTCTAAAATAATTTTTTTTAATATTTTAAAATCTTTTTTTTCATTAAATGAAATAACAAAAAATATCAATTTACTTTCATTAAGATCAATGATTAGGTATGGCTCGTTTAAATACATATTATCTTAAAATTAATTGGTCTTTTATTCTAAAATCAAAAACGTTGTACTTATAAAAACTACTATCATCTAACATTAAATTAATTTTCGGTAATAAATCTTGATAATTTTTTTTCGGAAGTTTAATAGTTCTTTTGTTCTTAAGAAGGATATCCCATCTGTCAGACTCAAAATAGTAAAAAGCTTTAATTTCGTTTAGTTTAAAATTATTTTTTTTAAGATTGCTATAAAAAACATTAAAATTTTTATATTGACCAAAAATTAAAGGCAAATCATCATAAATTTCAAGATCGACAAAATTTATTTTTTCATTGTCTTTGGTTATGTAAAATTTTTTTTTATCAATGATTTGTGTCGCTATTGGTATTTTTTCAATTATCGTGATCTTTAAAGTACTTGGATATTTTTTTTTTAATTCAATATTTGATATAAAATCATGATTATTAATAATAAATAAAAAAAAATCTTTATCCAAGAAAAATAGACTTGTGTTTACGACAGAATTCAAATCAGATTTAAGTTCGGATAAATTGGTGGCTACATTATTTTCTACATAGATTTCTTTTATGGGGAAAAAAATACTAAAACTTTCTTTATTGTATTTAGAATTATAGGTGGAAAAAATAAAGAAGATAAATATGAGAAAATATATTTTTAATGGATTTTTCATCTATTAATAGACGCGTCATCAATAATTTTTTTTACAAGGTTTTTAAAAGTAACGCCTGCATATTTTGCTATTTCAGGAACTAATGATAAGTCTGTCATTCCTGGTTGTGTATTTATTTCTAATAAATAAAACTTATTATTACTGAACTTAAAGTCAGATCTAGTAACACCTCGGCAGTTTAAAACTCGATGAACTTTTTCTCCTAGTTTTAAAACGTTGTGATAATCCTTTTTATTTATATTAGCTGGCATAATATGTTTTGTAAGTGCTGACTTAGAGTATTTGGCTTTGAAATCGTAGAATTTTCTTCTTGGTTTTAATTCAATTGCTCCTAGAGCTTTACCGTTAATAACTGCAACCTGAATTTCTTGCCCTGCAATATAATTTTCAACTATTAATGTTTTGTAATTTTTAATTAATTTAATTACAGACCTTTTTAATTGATTAAAGTTTTTACACATCTCTACACCAATACTTGATCCTTCATTAGACGGTTTGACAACCATTGGGTAATTAAAATTTAATCTTGTTAGAAATTTTTCTTTTAAAAATTGTTTATAATTGACTGAGTTTACAGAGAAATAGTTTGGCGTTAAGATTTTATTTTTTTTAAAGATTTTCTTTGAAATTATCTTGTCCATAGCATTCATTGAAGAAGTTACACCTGAATGAGTATAGGGTATTTTGAAGTATTCAAAGTAACTTTGGGCTATACCATCTTCTCCATCCCTTCCGTGTAAAGCATTGAAGATCAAGTCCACATTTTCTTTATATTTTTTTATTTTGCTTAAATTTTCCCTCGCAGGATCAAATAATAAAACTTTATTTTTTAATTTTTTTAATGCCTTAATACAAGCTTTACCTGATTTTAAACTTATTTCTCTTTCATTAGAAATCCCACCTTGAACTACTAAAATTGTTTTTTTTCTCATTGTTTCTTTAATTATTGTTACCAATTATTTTAATTTCTAATTCTAAATTTATTTTGGTTTTTTGATATACTCTTTCTTTAACTTTATTTATCAAGTTTTCTAACTCTTTAGCAGTTGCTTTACCGTCATTAACAAAAAAATTACAATGTTTTTCCGATATTTTTGCATTACCAACTTGTAAGTTTTGACAATCTGATTCCTTGATCAATTCCCATGCTTTTTTATTTATTTTATTCTTAAAAGTACTTCCACAAGTTTTTATTTGACTCGGTTGAGATTTTTTTTTTTTTTCAATTAAGTCTTGTTGTAGTTTTTGAATTTTTTCTTTCGCAAAAACTTTACCTTGTAATTTTACACTAGTAATTATTAGATCGTGATTTAAATTAGTATCTCTATAGTAAAATTTTATATTAGCAGCTGGGATATCTTTTTCATTTCCAAAAATATCAATAACTGTAACAGAATGAAAAATCTGCGAAATATCAAACCCATAACAACCACTATTCATCCTAATAGCACCTCCTATTGAACCGGGTATACATGATAAAAACTCGAATCCTGTTAATGAATTTTCTGTTGCAAAATCAGCTATCTTTTTGTCTAAAGTTGCCGCTCCTACTTCTAGTATATTTTTCGATATTAATTTTAAATAAGAAAAGTGAGAACTTAGTTTTATTGTAATTCCTTCAACACCGCCGTCTCTAATTAATGTATTAGATCCAGCTCCTATAATGGTAATTTTTTTTGGTTTAACTGTTTTTAAAAAAAAAATTATATCTTCTATGTTATGTGGTTTAAAAAATACCTCTGAAGGCCCTCCGAGATTAAACCAACTATAGTTATCTAATTTTTCATTAAATAAAATTTTTTTTCCATATTTTAACTCAACTTCCTTTGATATTAATGCCATAAAATATTTTTTAAATTATACATCCATTTTGAAATTGAGCCTGCTCCCATACCTATCACTACTTCATTACTAATTAAATTTTTGCTTAAATATTTACTTAAAATACTCTCATTCTCAATAAGAATTACTTGTGTTTTAGAAAATTTAGAAATTAACTCAGCAAATTTTTTATTATTATAACTCTTATCAACAGCTTCACCAGCGGCATACACCGGACAAAGTATTACTTGGTCTGAACTTTTAAAGCATGATGCAAATTCGAACTTTAAGCTTCTAATTCTAGAGTATCTATGAGGTTGAAATATAGTAATAATTTTTCTTTTTGGTATAACTTTTCTAACACCTTCAAGCACAGACTTTATTTCTGTAGGATGGTGAGCGTAGTCATCATAAAATTCTACTCTATTCATTTGAAATACTTTTGTTAACCTTCTCTGCACTCCAGAAAAATTCTTTAATGCTTTTTTTATAATTTTTATTTTTAAACCTAAGTTCAAACACAAAGCTATTGCCGCTGTAGCATTAAGAACGTTGTATTTACCAATTAATTTTAATGAAATATTTTTTATATGTAAATTTTTTGGACCAATATTTTTAATCTTTATATCAAATTTTGTATGATTAAACGAATATTTGCAGTTACAAATTTGATAGTTAGCCTTGTTATCAAATCCATATGTAAAATAATTTTTTGTTTTTATTTTCTTAAGTATTTTTTTTATATAAGTATCGTCCAAACAAAGAAAGGATTTCCCAATAGGAGGTGTTTTTTCAATAAATATTATAAATGCTTTTATTAGATTATTAATGTTTTTATAGAAATCTAAATGTTCTTTGTCTATATTGGTTACAATAGAATAATTAATTGGCACTTTTAAAAAACTACCATCAGATTCGTCTGCTTCTACAACGGCCCACTCACCTTTACCTAGTTTGGCGTTATTTTTTAATGAGTTAATAACACCACCATTAATAATTGTCGGGTCCAATTTTGCTGTTGAAATAATTTTAGCTACAAGAGAAGTGGTAGTTGTTTTACCGTGAGATCCTGTAACAATAATATTTTTTTTTAAGTCAATTATATTTGCTAACATCTCTATACGATCATAGGAGGGGATTTTTCTTTTTTTGGAGTAAAATAATTCGATATTATTTTTTTTTATTGCTGAAGACTTAACTATAATTTTGACATTTAAAATATTTTTTTTAAAATGACCTTTTAAAATTTTAATACCTAATTTTTTACAATTATCTGTATTTTTATTTGTACTTACATCGCTTCCTTGAACATTGAATCCCATGGTTTTCATTATTTGTGCTAAACCACTCATGCCAATGCCCCCTATGCCAATAAAGTGTATTAATTCTTGTTTTCCTATTTGAGTTTTATTCATTCTTTAAATTATCAATTACTCTATTAATTTTTAAAAAGACTTCTTTGTCTGAATTTTTTTTTTGTTTCTCTTTTATTTTATCTAATAATTTTTTATTTTTACAAAATGATTCTATCATAGGAAATAATCTTTCATCAACTTCTGCTTCTTTGACAAGTGAGCTATACCCTTTTTTTTCAAAATATATTGCATTTTTTTCTTGATGTGAATCAGCTGCATGCGGATAAGGGATACAAATAAATGGTATATTACAATTTATAAGTTCAGCTGTGACAGATGAGCCTGACCTAGTTATGGCTAATTCAGTTTTAGAAAAATATTCTAAGATATTATTAGTAAAATTAAATAACTCAAAATTAAGATTTAAATTTTTATATATTTTATTAAGTCTTGCGGTCTGTGATTCGGCGCATTGTTGAAATATTTTTATCTTAAATTTTTTTTTTACACATTGCTCAAATATTCTAGGTAACAATACACCAAAGGATTTTGCTGCCTGACTTCCTCCCAAAACTAAAATACTTAATGTTTCTGGTTTGAATTGTTTATTTTTTTTAAAATTTAGGATTTCTTCTCTAATTATATTTCCAGTAACAATCACTTTATGGTCATATTTTTTTTTAATTCCAACAAGATCTTGGTATGAAACAAAAATTTTATAGGCGAATGGTAGCAAATATTTATTACTTTTACCAATTTGAAGATTATTTTCATAAATAATAAATGGTATGTTCAATGTTCTGGCAGCTAAACAAATTGGAAACGAAGCGTGCCCCCCCATGCCAAATACTACCATAGGCCTTGCTTTGTATAAAATTATTAAAGATTTTATGTAAGAAAAAAAAATTTTAAATACCGATAGAAATAAACTTATTATATTTTTTTTAAATACAGTGGCTGAATTATTTAAAATTAGCTTTATGTCTTTGTGTTTATCTAAATATTTCAATCCTCTCTTGTCAGTTACGATTTCAACTAAATAATAATTCTTGATAAAATTTTTTGCTAAACTGTATGCTGGAAAAACATGTCCTCCTGTTCCTCCTGTGGCAATTACAATTTTTTTCTTATTGGTTCCGTACATTTAAAACCTTCTCTTTGTAAAATTTAATATAATACCTGCAAGTATTGCACTTCCTATCATTGAGGAACCACCATAGCTTAAAAATGGTAATGTCATACCTGTTGTTGGTAATAAACTAGTGTTTACACCAATGTGAATAAATGTTTGAAATATCAAAAGAGTAGCAAGTCCTGAAAGTGAAATCTTAATAAATTTTTCGTTTTCTGATAAAGCAAACTTAACAATTTTAAATGAAATATATAAAAATATACAAATTAAAAGTATTGAAATAATTGACCCAAATTCTTCAGCAATAACAGAAATGATATAATCAGTATGAGCTTCGGGTACACGAACTTTTAACGTTCCTTCTCCCATCCCCTGACCTGTAAGACCCCCTTCTCTAATAGCATCAAGGGCGTTGCTAGACTGAAAGCGATCTCCTTTTGTTGGATCAAAAAAAGTTTCAATACGAAGAATAATATATGTAAACTTTACAGGAAAGATAAAAATTAATCCTGTCAAAGAAGCGATAGTTATACCAAAAAGACTAAAGATATAAATTAACTTTATCCCTGAAATGAAAATAATCACTAACCAAGATAAAATTAACAATACTGTTTGACCAACATCCGGCTGATTTAATAATAAAATACACAGTGTAGTTAATAATAAAAAACTAAAAAAGTATGAAATATTAGAAGTTTGAAAGCTATCCTTAGATAAAATTTTTGCAATGGTGACTATAAAAAAAGGTTTTACAAATTCAATAGGTTGAAAACGAAAAAATACTAAATTTAACCAGCGTTTTGAACCTTTTACTTCTACTCCAAAAAATAGAACTAAAACTAAAGAAATCATTGAAACAATAAAAATTGGAATTAAAATTTTTTTAAAAAAATTTAATTGAAAGGAAGAAATCAAAATCATTAAAAAAATTGCTGACAACGCAAAAATTAAATGCTTAGAGAAGAAAAAATAATAATCTTTATTTAACCTTTCTCCAGCCAGAGTTGAGGTTGACGAGAATGAAAAGAAAACACCTAAAGCAAATAATAGTAAAAAGCTTACAAATATAGTTTTATCTATATTTCTCAAATAATTTTTTGCGTTATCTTTAAAGAAATTTTTTAGCATAGTTTCTGACTATTTTCTTAAATTGATTTCCTCTATCTACAAAATTATTAAATTGATCGTAAGAGGCACTTGCAGGACTTAATAAAACAGTAGTTTTTTTTTTTTTTAATAATATCAATTCTTTAAAAATATCTTCAATTGCATTATTTAGATTAAAAGATATTTTATATTTTATTTTTTTTGTTAACTGATTTTTAAAATAATTTGTTTTTTTTCCAATGATAAATGACTTGATTATATTTGAGCTCACTCCTTGAAAGTTAAATTTATCTCCAGTTTTAGGTAGGCCACCAAAAATCCAATATATATTTTTATTTTTTTTTAAAGCATATTTTGTTGATTCAAAACTTGTAGCTTTAGAATCGTTAATAAAGATTATTTTATTTTTTTTAAGGAACATTTCATGCCTGTGTGGCAATCCTTTAAAAGTATTTACTGCCTTAAGAAAGAAATTTTCTTTAATCTTAAATATTTTAGATATTTTATTTACAAATTCTAAGTTTTCTAAATTAGGCTCACTTACTAAATATTTATTAGTTATTTTTTTTTTAAATAGATTGCTAAAACTATTCTTTTTTACAATTTTCAAGTTACTTAAATAATTTTTTTTTCTAAATAGTTTAATAAGTTTTTTATTATTTAACAAAGCGATATCATTACTATCTTGTTTTGAAAATATTTTAAATTTAGAATTTTTATAGTTTGTTATGGTGTTGTGCCAATCCAAATGATCACTGGTGATGTTTAGTACAGCTGCCAAAGTTGGTTTTATAAACTTTGTGTATGATAATTGAAACGAAGATGCTTCTATAATTACTACAGTTTTTTTTTTAGTTTTTAGATCTAGTACTGGACTACCAATGTTGCCGCCAAGCTGTGCGTCTAGTCCATTTGTTTTTAATATATGTTGGATCAATTTACACGCTGTTGATTTTCCATTAGTTCCAGTTATTACAATTGATTTTACAGGTATTTTTTGCATATAAAATAGATCCAGATCTGTAATTAATTTTTTTTTATTCTTAAATAACTGTAATTTAATTTTTGTTTTTTTAATATTAATCCCTGGACTAATTACAATATAGTCGACTTCGTCTAATACTTTTTTAAATTGATCAAATTTTTTTTTATTATTTTTTATTATTTTATCATCCCAAGTATATATTTTTTTTGCTTTTTTTTTTTTTAAAAATCTAAACGTAGAATTTCCTGACAAACCAAGCCCATATACAGCAAATGAACTATCTTTTATTGGTGTTGATGTTTTCATTAATTATCGTAACTTTAATGTATCCAATCCAATTAATGCTAAAATAATTGCTATAATCCAAAATCTTATTACCACGGTAGATTCTGGCCATCCTTTTTTTTCAAAGTGATGGTGAATTGGAGCCATCATAAAAACTCTTTTACCTGTTAGTTTGAAAGATAAAACTTGTATAATGACTGAAACAGTTTCAAGAACAAAAAGTCCTCCGATTATTGCTAAAACTATTTCGTGCTTAACTATAATAGCTACTGCTGCTAATGACCCACCTAAAGACAGTGAACCAGTATCACCCATAAATATTTTAGCTGGTGGTGCGTTGTACCAAAGAAAACCTAAACATGAGCCAAAAATAGCGCCACAAAATATACTTAACTCACCTGTATTTTGGACGTAAGGAATTTTTAAATAATCTGCAAAAATTACATTTCCTACAACATAACTTATAAGAGTATAAGACAAGGCAACTAACATAACAGGGACTGTCGCAAGACCATCTAATCCATCTGTTAAATTTACTGCGTTAGATGAACCGACGATAACAAAAAGTGCAAATGGTATAAAAAAAATACCCATAGGTAAAATGAAATTTTTGAAAAAAGGAAAGTATAAATTTTCTAAAAATTGATGTTCAGAAAATTCGAGCAAAATATAAATTGCTATTAAGCTAATTATAATTTGACCTGAGAGTTTTGACAGTGAATTTAAACCTCTAGAATTTTTTTGTTTAATCTTTAATAGATCATCAATAAAACCTAAAAAACCAAAACCTATAGAAATAAAAATGACTGTTAAAACATATATGTTATTTAGGTCAGCCCACAGAAAAGTTCCAAGAAAAATACCTAATATAATAATTAAACCTCCCATTGTAGGAGTTCCTGATTTTTTTATTATATGATCTATTGGACCGTCTTGTCTTATTGGGCCTGATATCTGATATTTTTTAAATATGTTTATTAATGGTTCTCCAATTATAAAAACAACCACGAATGATGTAATTACAGAAAGACCAGTTCTAAATGTAATATATTTAAATACATTTAGAAAAGAATAGTTTTCTGCAAGAGGTGATAAAAAACTATAAAGCATATTTATTTCCTAAAATAATTACTTTAGATAATTTATTCAGCCCAGTAGCATTTGAACCTTTTATCATTAAGTAATCATCTTTATTTATAATGTTTGAAAAAACTTCATCAAAATCGTTTAAGTTTTGCAAAATATTTCCTTGTTTAGACTTATAGGTTTTTTGATAGGTTTTAAAAGCCTTTTCCCCGTATACAAACAACTTATCAATATCGCTTCGATTAATAAAATGAGCTAAATTTTTATGATAATTGTCCGACTTTTTACCTAATTCTAGCATATCTCCAAGTAATAAAAATTTTTTTTCATAAGTTCTTTTTATGTTTGAAAAATTAATAATAGCACTTTTGACTGAAGAGGGGTTAGCGTTGTAGCTTTCGTCTATAAGTTGGAATTTTTTTTTATATCTTGAGATAAGCTGTATTTTTCCTCTACCTTCTACTAACTGAAAATAATTTGTAAGTTTTATTATTTTCGAAAAATCTAAATTTAAAATATGAATAGTAAGTAGAGTAAATAATATATTAGAAATAATTAATGGATTAACATTTTTAACTTTTAAAAAAATATTTTTATTTAGTACTCTAAAATGAAGACTGTTATAACTGTTATATAGCTTGTTTTTGATTAACTTGGCGCTAGCTTTATTTGATTTTCCAAAAGATAAAACGTTAATTTTTTTTTTTTTTGCTCTCCTTGAAAGATAGTTGAAATACTTATTGTCTCTATCTAGAATTAAATAACCACCTTCTTTTATATTCTCTATAATTTCAGATTTTGCTTTTGCTATACCATTTAAATTCTTAAAATTTTCTATATGAGCTTCTCCTATGTTGGTAATCATTGCAATATCAGGTTTGACTAGGTTAGAAAGTTTTCTTATTTCCCCTGCATTACTCATTCCAATCTCAAAAACACCATATTTATGATCATTTTCTAAATTACACAAGCTGAGAGGTACGCCAATGTGGTTGTTGTACGATTTTTGTGAAAAATAAGTTTTTCCATATTCATTTAATGTTTTGCCAATCAATGTTTTGAGTGTAGTTTTTCCGGAGCTACCAGTTACGGCAATAACTTTTGTGTTCACATGTCTTCTTTTCAAAATAGCCAATTTATTTAAAAAATTAAATGTATCAGAATATTTAATTAGTTTATTTTTATTTAACTTATTAATATTCTCTTTAACCACGCAGTAATTAGCTTTATTTTTTAATGCTTCTTTCACGAATACATGTCCATCGTGATTTTTACCTTTTATAGCTACAAAAAGATTATTTTTTTTAATTTGTTTTGAATTAATTGAAACTCCTTCAAAATTTAGTTTATTTTTTTTTACTAATTTTTTTATAATGCCTGCGTTAAAAATTTTATTGTAGTTTTTTTTATTAAATTTGATTTTTTTTTTATTGATACTTCTTACTATCTCTTTGTCTGAAATGTTAATAATTTTTTTTCCATAGGTTTGAATAGTTTCATGGCCTTTTCCAGCTATGAGTATAATACTGTTAGGTTTTGACTTAATAACCGCATCTTCAATAGCTTTAGTTCTTGAAGGTATTTCATTAATGTTTAATTTTTTATTAAACCCTGACATAATCATCTTTCTTATCAATCTCGGATTTTCATTTCTTGGGTTGTCGTCTGTTACATATATTTTTGCTGCATTTTTCTCACAAATTTTTGCCATCTTAGCTCTTTTTTTCTTATCTCTTTCTCCCCCACAACCAAAAACTACATCTGGTTTAATGCTATAGTGGTCTTTAAGTGTTTTAAGTACTGTCTCAAGTGCAGCCGGCGTATGAGCATAATCAATAAATATTTTTGTTTGGTTGGGTATAGTTTTTATTAGTTGAAGTCGACCATTCACTTCTTTTATTTTTTTTACAAAATATATAGTTTTTTTAATATCTACACCGGATAGTTCTGTTGCAAGAATTGACATAAATAAATTTTTGATCTGAAATAAACCAATTAAGGGAATTTTAATTGAGTAATTTTTCTTGTAATATTTAAAAATAATATTTTGAAAATTACCACTAGGTTTTACTGATTTAAATTGAATTGTTGAATTTTTTTTACCAATCGTTAATAAATTTAAATCATTTTTTTTTGCAATTTTTTTAAATTCTAAAAATTCTTTAATTTCATAATCAGTAATCATATTCTTTTTTTTCTCTAATAATCTAGAAAACAAAATTAGTTTGGCGCCAAAGTAACTTTTCATGTTTTTGTGATAATCAAGGTGGTCTTGTGAAAGGTTTGTAAAAATTGCTGTTTTAAAATTTAATCCATTTAATCTACCTTGCTCTAAACCGTGGCTTGAAGCTTCTAATATAACGTTATCAATACCTAGCATTTTGATTTTTACTAATTCTCTATGTAGTGAAACAATATCTAAAGTTGTCAGTTTAGTTTTTATTAATTTATTATTTATTTTTATTCCCAGGGTCCCAAGGGATGCAACAGGAATTTTTTGAGCTGTTAGAATTTGATGATAAAATGCAACAACTGAACTTTTTCCATTAGTGCCTGTAACTGCAATAATGTTTTTTGGTTTTGTTGGGTAAAATGCCTTGCATGCATCACTTATAATTTTTTTAATATTCTTAACTTTTATAATTGGTATTTTTTTATTTTTTATTTGAAAATCTTTGCTACAGACTACAGCCTTTGCCCCTTTTTTAATTGCGCTTACAATATAGTCCTCACCATTGTATCTTGTGCCTTTTGTTGCAAAGAACAAATAATTTTTTTTAATTTGTCTGCTATCAAGAGACATTCCTTCAATATTAATTTTTTGAATATCGATTGGTAAGTTTTTAATTATTTTTTTTAACAACATGAGTATTGTGAACCTCGTTGTTGTTTATGGCTAAAATAGGACCAATTTTTTCTATTATTTTGCCCGCTACATACGCAGAGTTCCAGCCTGCTTCTGTTCTAGAAATATTACTTATTTTTTGACCTCTGTAATTATAGACAAGATGTGGCGCTCCTTTAGGATCGTCTAAGATAGTTAGTAAAACATATTGAGGATCGTTAGATGGAAATACTGAAATAAATGTGGTTACGTTTTTGCTATTATCTTTGTAGCTTTTAGATGTTCCTGTTTTACCACCAACGTCATATCCAAATATATTTGCAAAACTAGCTGTTCCATCTTTGTCGCTCACAACTTTACGTAAAATTTTATTTATTTGGTCGCTTGTTTTTTTGGAAATAATAGATGTTTTTTTTTGAATAAAGTTATTTTTTCTTAATTGTAAAGTAGGTTCAATCAGATAGCCTCCATTTGTTATTGTAGCGTAAGCCGCGGCAGCTTGTAATGGAGTTGTTGTGATTCCATGTCCGTAAGATACAGTTTCTAATTTACACTTACCCCAATTAAAATTTAAAGGTTGGCCCATTTCTTCTAATTCAAAATTTATAGGCTTTAAAAGTGATAATTTTTCTAAGAAATTTTTTAGTTTGTCTTGTCCAATTTGCCTTGCAATCATTAAAGACCCTATGTTTGAAGATCTTATTAGAATATCTTCCACTGTCATACTCTCAGGGAAATTATGTATGTCTCCAATCGTGTACTTAGAACACTTAATTTGATCGGGTATATTATTAATAATAGTTTCTGGTAAAAAAATATTTTCTTCAAGAGCAAGAGCAATAGTAAATGTCTTAAAAACAGATCCAAGTTCAAATACACCTTTTGTAATTTGGTTCATATATTTAATATCTGAAATATTTTCTCTAATATTTAGATTATAGTCTGGCAAAGAAACAAGGGACAATACCTCGCCATTCTTTACGTCCATTAACATACTGCCAGCTGAATTTGTTTTAAAGTCTTCCATTGCTTTTTTTAATTCTGTTTTAATTAAAAATTGAATGTTTGAATCTAGTGATAAAATCAATGGCTCTTTTGCTTTTTTATTATTTCTTAATTCTCTATCAAAATAATTTTCAATACCTGAAATCCCATAATTGTCATCATCTATTTGACCTAGGTCATGACTGTATAATTGACCGTGTGGGTATACTCTACTTTGAAATGGTTCGATAATTATACCTTTTTGACCAAATGACCATAATTTGTTTTTCTCATTTGCAGTCAATCTTTTTTTTAAATAAAATCTTTTTTTATTTTCTAGCTTTTTTTTTAATTTTGCTGTTGAAATTTCTGGAAAGTTTAATTTTATGTTTAAAATAAAATTTTCTTTATTTTTGATAAGGTCTGGTTTTACAGCCGCATGATAAGAATTTATATTTCTAGCCATTAGTTCCCCATTTCTGTCTAAAACATCTCTTCTCAGCAGTGGGTGACTGTAATCCGTTTTCTTGTACCCTTGAAAAGTAGACTCCTGAATAGAAATAGAAAAAATAGAAATCGAAAAAATAAGTATCAAGGAAAAGAAAAAAGAAAATAGCGCATAAAGCCTGTCTTCATGGATCTCGGAAGAACTTATGTGTTTTTTTTTTTTTGTTATTTCAAAGAAATCATCAAAAAAAAAAGATCTTTGATTTTCATTAATAAAATTTTTATTATTTTTTTTTATCTTCATTTATTAAAATACTAGTTGTTTTTTTTTGTTCGGATATAAAATCACTAATATTCAAATAAATTTGCGACAAATCTAAATTATTATATTTTTGATCTAAATTTTTCTCTATTTTATCTGATAAAACTGCTGGTGAGCTTAGATATTGAAACTCTAAACTTGCTTCTAGTAAATTTTTTTCCTGACTAAATATTTGGCTTTCATACTTTTGAATTTTTTTTTCTATTAATCTACTTTCATTCTTAATTATAGGAATGGCTATAAAAAAGGAAATATAGGTTAGGATTATCATTAGCTTTTTTTTTTTATGAGTCAGCATTTTCTATATCTATATATTTTTGGAATTTTTCTTTAAATTCTTTTGGGTAAATAAATTCTTGTTTTGTACGAACAGCTTCTCTTAATTTTGCTGATCTTGAAGCAGGATTTTTAATTAATTCATCTGGACTTGGTATTAAAAAATGATTTTTATATTTTTCGAAAAACGAGTTTTTTTTATTACTTTCAACAGGCATGTATCGAGAGGGATTAGATTTATTAGACGAATAGTTGGTAAAATAATATTTGATAATTTTATCTTCAATTGAATGAAAACTTATAATAATTATTTTTCCTCTAGTTTTAATAAGCTGGCTTGCTTTAATCAGTCCTTCTATTAATTCTGTGGTTTCTTTATTTACAAATATTCTTAAAGCTTGAAATGTTTTTGTACAGACATTTATTTTTTTGTTGTAATTTTTTTTTTTACTTGCTTCTATTATTTGCACTAGTTCTGTAACAGTATCAATTTTTTTTACTGTTCTTGCTTTAATTATATTCTTAGCAATTTTAGCCGCTTCCTGTTCCTCTCCAAGAATTTTTATTATTAGTTTAAGATTTTTTTCATCTAGTGTGTTAATTACATCTTCTGCCGAAGTTTTAGAAAGACCCATTTGCATGTCTATTTTTTTATTAGATTTAAATGAAAAACCTCTGCTATAATCTTGTAGTTGAAAAGTTGACAAACCTAAATCAAAAATAATTATATCAGGTCTGTTTTCTTTTTTTATTACTTTATCTAAATTACTAAACTTTTCATTATAAAAAATAAATTTGGATGGGCATTTTTTTTCTAAAGTTTTTGCTCTATCGATTGCAGATTTATCTCTATCAAGAGCTATAACTTTAATACCGGGAAGCTTTAATAATTCTTTGGAGTATCCACCACCTCCAAAAGTACAATCTATAATTAACTGGTCTTTATTAATTGGTAAACAAGCTTGAATAACCTCGTTTAACATCACTGGAAAATGTTTTTTTTCCAATGATGAGAAATAGTTTTTCATTCAATTTTATTATTAACATTAAAACTTTTGTCTTCTTAAAAATGCAGGAATTTCAAAGTCTTCTTCCTGATTACTTTCTTGAGCAAAAAGTTTTTGTTCAGATTCCAAAGACGGAGTATTATTTTCATCTGGAGAAATCTCATCAGAAAAAAGTTTTGGTGTATTCTCTTCCTCTGAAAATAATATAGTATCCTTGTTTGGAGATACTTGTTCTATAGAATCGAGTTCAAAAAAAGTTTCCTTAATTGAGTCTTCAGCGTTTATTTCACTTTCAAAAGAGTTGTTTTCTGATGCATTCAAGAACTCTTCTTCATTATTATTTTTAATTATTGTTTCTTCCTGAGTATTTAAAGAAGATTGTTGTGCTTCAGCTATTTCGAATTGTTCATCTAATTTTAAAGCTGTTGCACCACTTATTGAGCTATTAACAGAATTATTTTGCATCACAGCTCCCTTTGAGAATAACCCTGCATCTGAATAACCACTATTTCTATTTTGAATTCGGTTAACCATATTAACAACTCCAGTGTTATTAGTTTGCTGCCCGTCTAAAGCTGTTGCAACTATGGATACTCTCATTTTTCCATTAAGAGACTCATCTTTAATAGCTCCAAAAATTAATTCTGCTTCTGGATCTACTTCTGCTCTTATTTTGTTTACAGCTTGGTCTACTTCAAAAAGTGTTATGTCTTTTCCTCCAGTTATATTAACCAGTAGACCTCTTGCCCCTTTAAGGGAGTAATCATCTATTAGTGGATTGTTTAAAGCCATATCAGTTGCAGTTAAAGCTCTGTTCTCACCTTCAGCTTCCCCTGTACCCATCATAGCCTTGCCCATTGAACTCATAACAGTTTCAACATCTGCAAAATCTAAATTGATAATTCCTGGTTTAACCATAAGATCGGTAATACTTTGAACTCCATGATTTAAAACATCGTTAGATAAATGAAATGAATCTTCAAATGTTGTTGTCTCACTAGCAACCTTAAAAAGATTTTGATTTGGAACTACAATAGAGGTGTCTAAATGTTTTTTTAACTCGTTCATTCCGTCAATCGCTCTACGCATTCTTTTAGGGCCTTCATAAGAAAAAGGAAGAGTGATTACACCAACAGTTAAAATATTAAGTTCTCTTGCCGCTTTTGCAATTACGCTTGAAGCTCCAGTTCCAGTACCACCACCCATGCCAGCAGTAATGAACACCATATTAGCGCCTTGTAAAAAATTAATTATTTCATTTAAAGATTCATCAGCAGCGGCTTGTCCTATGTCATGTTTTGCTCCAGCTCCTAAACCTTTGGTTAGGCTTGCACCTATTTGAATTCTTGCATCGGCATTGCTTAATTTTAAATCTTGAGCATCTGTATTAACAGCAACAAATTCTACTCCTTGCATTCCTCCTTCGATCATAGCATTTATTGCATTGCCACCAGCACCACCAACACCTAAAACTAAAATTCTTGGTTTTAATTCTTTAAGCTCTCCGCCTCCTATTCTTATAGTCATTTTTTCTCCCCTGTTTGATTGTTATCCCATCTTAAACTAGATCTATTCTGATATGCTTTTTTTCTCGCAACTACTTTAAATTTTTCAAAAGATTTTGGTTCCCATATTTGAAAAGTTTTTCCTAATCCAACAAAAAAAATATTATTTTTTATTTTTGCATGGTCTAATAATTTTTTTGAGATTAAAACTCTTCCTTCACTGTCAAATTGCAAACTTATACTTTCAGATAAAACTGAGGTTGCAAAGAAATCTCTTTTTTCTTCAAATGGATTTAGTGAATCTATTGTATTTGAAAGTTTTTCTATTCTATCTTGGGAGCAGGCTTCTAAAGCTTCGTGATTAAATGAAGGATAAACTATAAATCCGTTGTAGCCTAAAGAACTTAAATGAGACCTAAAGCTGGCAGGCACAGAGACTCTCCCTTTTTTGTCTATTTTGTTTTCGTAATTTGATAAAAACATAATTCTCCAAAACACCTTTTTTATTTAAATATTTCATTTAACGTCAAATTTGGGTTTTTATGGGATATTATGGGTTGTATTTAAAATAGTCAATACATTACTTTTTCAGTAAAAAGTAAGAAAAGTAGGATTTAATTCTTTATTTTTAGGAAAATAGTTCAATTTGCTAGATAGTCTGTAAGCCGGGTTCTGTCATTAAAGCAGTCATTTCTCTAGGTCTAAACTCACGCTTAGACTCAAGCAGCTAACCCAGACAACGAACTAAAGACGGTTTTTAG
>Ga0115003_10000713_pt1 | contig 29347 bp, 20 predicted proteins | sample ArcticOcean_MG_C_7_FD_88736 | JGI IMG/M metagenome (GOLD analysis project Ga0115003, IMG submission 88736) | Marine microbial communities from western Arctic Ocean - ArcticOcean_MG_CB11_88 | ecosystem: Environmental > Aquatic > Marine > Oceanic | place: Arctic Ocean: Canada Basin | collected... | reverse complement strand
GTGCTGAGGGAGATACCGGTTTTGTGTATTCGGGAGAAATTCCTTTTGAAATCACAGAAACCGATTTATCTGATCTTCCTACAGTTGATATGCCAATTATGTTAAATGTGGCCTCTCCAGATATGGCTTTTCAATTCAGTCATATCCCAAATTCGGGTGTTGGTTTGGCTCGACAAGAATTTATCATTAACAATTATATTCAAGTTCACCCTTTAGCTTTAATGAAGCATAAGTTGCTTGAAGACCCAGAATTAACAAAATCTATCGAGAAGTTAATTGAAGGATATGAAAATGAAGAAGCCTTTTTTGTAAAACGTCTTTCTTATGGGATTGCTAAAATAGCGGCTGCTTTTTATCCTAATAAGGTAATCGTTCGTTTTTCAGATTTCAAATCGAATGAGTATTACAATATGCTAGGAGGTAAGTATTTTGAGCCAAGCGAAGAGAATCCAATGATTGGATGGCGTGGTGCTTCCAGATATTATTCTGACAGTTATAAACCTGCCTTTGGTTGGGAGTGTAAAGCCATTAAAAGAGTCCGTGAAAAAATGGGCTTAGACAATGTTACCGTAATGATTCCCTTTTGTAGAACCGTAGATGAGTTACACAAGGTATATGAGGTAATGGATGAATACGATTTACGCAGAGGAGAAAATGGATTAGAAGTTTTCCTTATGGCAGAGCTTCCTTCTAATATAATCTGTGCCGATTTATTTGCACCTCATATAGATGGTTTCTCTATTGGTTCGAACGATTTAACACAATTAACTTTAGGACTCGATAGAGATTCTGCTTTGGTTGCCCATGTATACGATGAACGCAATCCAGCTGTTAAAAGATCGATTTCTAATTTAATAAAAACAGCTAGAGAGTACGGAGTTAAAGTAGGGATTTGTGGACAAGGTCCTTCAGATTTCCCTGATTTTGCAGAATTCTTAGCTAAGGAAGGAATAGACTCGATCTCGGTTACTCCAGATTCTGTATTGAAAACCTTGAAGACTCTTGATAAAATTAAGATTTAATACGTTTTGTTTTTTTTGTTTTTTGATTGAAAATTGCTGCTTTATGCAGCAATTTTCTTTTGAGGTCATCTAGCTTTACTATTGCCCAAAATTCCCTAATTTAATCGAATGAGTGAAAACCATATTTCCAAAAAAAAACCATCGTATCCTATAAGTCAAGCCTTAATGGATTATTTACGAAAATACTCTAGAGAACTTAAAATCCCAGTTTCGTATTTAGATTTAAAACACTTTTTTACTTCTATCCCTTTAGAAGATAAAGATGGCAATGCTACTTTATGGGAAACTGCCTTGTATTCGGATTCTGAAATGAAAGAATTAAACGAGGGTTTAACAGAGATTTATTCCATTTTAAAATCTGATGGATTGACACTCATTGATCACCTTTCGGTTGCACGAATAGATTATTGTTCTTTCGGGAATTCTCAACCTTTTAGAGTTAAAATAATTAATCAGCTCAATGATAATTACGATTATTTTTATGTTAAAAAGGTAGATGCTTCTCGAATTTATGGTTTAGAATTAGAGCATATTTTATCTCCAAATAAAATTAATTATCTAGTATACCAAGACACTATTATAGAAGAACATATTGTTGGGATTCCAGGCGATCAGTTTGCCTCAGAAAATTTAAAGCAAGGAGGACATAATGAGGTTCGATTAGCTAAGGAATTTGTGAAATTTAATGAGCGGTGTTTTATTCGTTTATTGGGCGACATGCGTTCCTATAATTTTGTGGAAGATATGACTCCAGATTTTGATCAGGTGCAATATCGAATTCGAGCAATCGATTTTGATCAGCAATGCTTTGAAGGCCGAAAGAATATTTATTTCCCACAATATTATAAAGAGAACAGTTCTTATGTGGACTTGGCAATGAAACACATGGCTCCAGAAGCTGTTGAACAATATAAATTGGAAGAACGTGCTTTAATGGCTAAACGATTGCGTTTGTCGGAATATCAAATTAAGAAATTAATGCAGGCTATGGTGCAAGATGAACTATCACTGCCTAAACATATTTCGAAATTGAAAAAGGATTTAGCGAAACATTATAAGGATAACTCTTTTTTAGACTGTGCTAAAATGGGAGATATTGTACAGTCTTGTTTAAATCAGGTGCATTATCATTAATTAGAATGTCGTTATTTTTATTTATGAAATATTATGTGAATACAGTTTGTCTAAACATAGTTAACACATATTCAAAATAAATTACAGATTATGAAAAAACTACTATTCTCCCTTGTTCTTACATGTTCCATTGTATGTGTACAAGCACAAACCTCAACAGAATTTGATGGTTATGCTTTATACAATCAACAAAATGAAAATACAACCTACTTAATAGACAAAGAGGGCGATATTGCTCATACATGGAATAACGACTTGTCTTGTAACTATACCGTACTGTTAAAAAATAATGGGAACATTGTAAGAGGTGCTAAAAACTCATCTAATATACTTGGTGGTGCTGCCGAAGGAGGAAGAGTACAAGAAATAGCTCCAGATGGATCTATTGTGTGGGACTTTACTTATTCGAGTAGTGAGCATCTTTCGCATCACGACATTACTCTAGTAAACAATCATGTTTTATTAACGGCTTGGGAAGTAAAATCTACTTCAGAATTAACTCAAGCTGGTTATGATGATGCTTCAGATGACAAATGGCCTACTCATTTTGTGGAAGTAGCACATGATGGCAACGGAGGTGGAGAGATAGTTTGGGAATGGCACTTGTGGGATCACATGATACAGGATCACGATGCTAGTAAAGACAATTATGGCATTGTAGGTGAACACCCCGAATTAATAGACATTAATATGTTGCCAGAAATGGGCGGAGGTCCTGGTCCTGGCGGAAATAGTGGCGATTGGTTTCACGTAAATGGTGTAAACTATAATGCAGAATTAGATCAAATTGCCTTTTCTTCGCGTCACTCTAGCGAGGTGTTTATTATAGATCACAGTACAACAACTGCCGAAGCTGCATCTCATTTTGGTGGAAATTCTAACCAAGGAGGCGATATATTGTATCGTTGGGGAAATCCATCAAACTATGATGCTCCTGGTTCGCAACAAATTCCATCTGCCGTACACGATGTTCGTTGGATTGCAAATGACGGAAGACCAAATGGTGGCTTTTTACAGTTTTACAATAACGATGGAGCTGGTAATTTCTCTGCAATTGATGCTATCGAAACACCTCGAAATGGTTACAATTACGATTTAGTGGCAGGACAAGCTTACGAGCCTAGTTCTTACGATTGGAGACACACTTGTGAGGGCTATGCGAGTGGTCAATCTTCGCAAGATAGAATGAGCAATGGAAATGTGTTTGTAAATATGTCTGGCGGCCAAGGTGGTGCAGGCTATATGTATGAAGCCGATTCTTTAGGAAATGTAGTTTGGCTGTACAATGCAGGAGGAACTCCAAAAGCTTTTAGATACGAGTGTAAAGATTTAGGTATTATTGCTCTTTTAGATAATCCTTGTGTGATTGATGAGACTGCTATTTCTGAAGAAGAACTTTCTAAAATCATAATTTCACCAAATCCATCTAAAGGGATTTTTAATATTACGGGAATAGAATCAAAAGACTTTACCATAAGTATAGCAAATGCATTTGGGCAAAGAATAAAGGTTCAAAAATCGGCACGTATAGATCTTACAGGTTTTGCAAATGGAATTTATTTTATTCATTATTCAGACGATAAAGGTCTTTCAACTTTAAAAACAGTTTCTCTAACAAAATAGTGTATGAACCTTAAATCTATAGGTTTTCTTTTCTTGGTATTTACTTCTTTAAATTGTTTTTCGCAGGAGTCTTTTTATAAAACCGATGCTATTCGTGAACTAAAAATATCCTTTTATCAAAACAATTGGGATGCGGCTTTAGACAGCCTTTATATAAAGGGCGATCGAGAGCGAATACTTGCTTCTGTACTTATAGATGGGCTGAATTACGACAGTGTTGGAGTTCGATATAAGGGCTTTAGCTCGGCTAGTATTAACCGAGTTAAAAACCCTTTTAATATTAAATTGAACTATACTATTTCCGGTCAAAACCATTTGGGAATAGATAAGTTAAAACTGAGTAATGTTATACAGGATCCTTCTTTTGTTCGAGAAGTTCTCTCCTATGAAATTGCTCGACAATACATGCCTGCTTCCGAAGCTAACTATGCCAATTTGTATATAAACGATACACTAATTGGGCTGTATTCTAATATTGAGGCAGTAAATAAAGAATTCCTAGAAAAGCATTTTAGTTCTACCGATAATGTATTGGTAAAAGGAAATCCAGAAGAGGTCGATTTATTTGGTGAAAACTCAAACCTTAGTAATAGTCCTGGCGCAGATACAGCCAACTATACAAGCTTGTATTCTATGGAATCGGATTACGGTTGGAATGAACTCTATGAATTTATCGATACGCTGAATGAGTACGAGTATGCATTAGAAAAGGTGTTAAATATTGACCGATCTCTATGGATGCATGCGCTAAATTACACCCTCGTAAATTTAGATAGTTATATTGGTTATGCTCAAAACTATTATCTATATCAAGACGATCAGGGATTGTTTAATCCTATTCTTTGGGATTTAAACATGTCTTTTGGTAGCTTTCGCCTCGCTGATGCTTCTGTGTATTACGACGGATTCTCCATCGAACAAGCTAAAATGCTTGATCCTCTAACTCATTATAATGAGTATTCGGTGTTTGCTAGACCGCTACTGCGAAAGCTTTTTGAAAACAACAGATATAGGAAAATGTATATGGCGCATATACGAACCATTATAGAAGAGAATTTTGAAAATTCACTTTATAAAAATAGAGCCGAAGAGCTGTATTATTTAATTGATGAAAGTGTATATGCCGATACAAATAAGTTTTATTCGTACACCGACTTTCAGTACAATATGTATTCTACTGTAAACGATTTAATCGACTATCCAGGTATTGTAGACTTAATGGAAGGGCGTACAGAATACCTTTCCAATTACGAGGGATATCACGGTGCACCACAAATTGACTCTATTATAAGTACACCCATAGAACCACTCGCTGGAGATATGGTATCTATCGCCGCTTTTGTAATTGATGCTTCACATGTGTTTTTAGCATCGAAACAAAATACGGAGAATCTTTACGAGCATATTGCTATGAACGACCAAGGTTTATATGGCGATTTGGTTTCTGGTGATGGTTGGTTTACTGCCTCAATAGTTTCTACTGGAGCTCAAATAGATTATTATATATATGCAGAGAATGATTCTTCTGGCATTTTTTCTCCTGAACGTGCAGCATACGAACATTATTCAATTGAAGGTAACTTTACAAAAGGCGATTTCGTTATTAACGAGTTAATGGCTTCTAACACGATCTCATCTCAAGATGAAAATGGAAATTATGGGGATTGGATTGAACTCTACAATACAACAGAAAGTGCGATTACACTCAACGGATTGTATCTAAGTGACGATTTATCAAGTTTAAGAAAATGGGAATTACCAGAAATTACAATTCAAGCGAATGATTATTTAATTGTCTGGGCAGATTCTGATGAATCTCTCAATGGAAACCATACCAATTTCAAAATTTCAGCCGCAGGCGAAGCTCTTTTTTTATCAGATACAAATGGTGAACTTATGGATTCTGTAAGTTTTACCCAACAGCTAAAAGATGTGTCCTACGGTAGGTATCCCAACGGAACGGGCGATTTTACACTATTAAGTCCTACCTTTAATGCAAACAATAACACGGCAGACAGTATTCCGACTAATACTACCTTAGTAATTGATGTATTTCCAAATCCAACAGATGATTTACTTTGGCTCTCAATATCTTCTCAGCAAGAATCCCTAGTAGAGGTCTTCGACGTATTGGGTCGCTCGGTATATTCAACAACTATAAGTATAGGTATTACGCTCACAGAATTTTCAACTAGCGATTATAAAGCAGGAATATATCTTATTACGGTAAGTAACTCAGATAAAGTTACTACCCTAAAGATGGTTAAACTCTAAATTTTACAGATTATGAAAAAAGTACAAATTTTACTCGCTCTAATTTTTTCTACTAGTCTAGTAGCTCAAGAATATACTCATTTTACAGAAGCTGAAGGATTGATAAATAATTCAGTAAACTGTTTAACAATAGACCAATATCAAAATATTTGGTTTGGGACAAATAATGGTGTTTCCATGTTCGATGGTGATACTTGGTCAGGTTTTAGTACCGAACTTAATCCTGAATTAGTATCAAATAGTATTACAGCAATTTTCGCAAGTACTAATGGAACTGTTTGGTTTGGAACCGATTTTGGGATAAATAGACTCGATGGGGCTTCTTGGGATATTTATACTGAGGAAGATGGTCTTGGAGATAATAGAATTAGCAGTATTACCGAAGATTCGAATGGAAATATTTGGATAGGAGAGAAGAATGGAATTAGTAAGTTCGATGGTGCAGAATGGACTTCTTATGGAATGGATGATGGTTTGCCTTTTGGAGGTGTAAACGAAATTTCGTTCGATTCTAATAATGACTTATGGCTTGCCAATAGTATTTTTGGAATGATTCACTTTGATGGAACTGATTTTACGACCTATAATACCAACGCTGGTTTGGTGAGTAATTCGGTAAGAACAATTGAAATAGACGAAGAAGATAATAAATGGGTCGGTACAGCTCAAGGAATAACAGTTTTAAATGCAAATAATAACGTTGTTGACCATCATACAATGATGTTGCTTTTACCTGAACCAGATACCTTGAACCCTGTAGTAGACATAGCTTTTGATTCTCAAGGAAATGTATGGACGGGTATTTACGTAGACTACCTAGTTACTGTTGGTGGTGTGGCTGCTTGGAACGGAGATTCTTGGACAGGATTTACAGATGATGAAGAACTTGTTGGTCCTGTAGTTAGAGCTTTAGCCGTAGATGTTAATGATGCTATTTGGGTGGCTACAAGTTCCGGTGTTACTAAAATTAGTGAGCCTGTTTTGTCTATTCCACAACTGTTTACGCATTCAGAAATGAGTGTTTATCCAAATCCTGCAACTACCACCCTGACTTTTGATTTTGATACCCCAGAAGAAATAACATTAACAAACTCTTTAGGGCAAAGGGTATTAACTAAAAAGATGAATGTCGGTTTAAATGTATTAGATATTTCTTCGTTAGCAACTGGACTTTACTTTATTAAAAGTAAAAATTCGAGTTTTAAAAAGGTACTCATTAAATAGTAAACCATAATGCAGACAAAGTACAATTCTTCTGTTTTACTAATGTTTTTATAAAAGCAATAGAGTTCCTTACTGGTTACTACTCTACTTCAAAATAGTAGCTTACTTTTTCTTCTTCCCATCCATAAAATCCTTCAAGTAATAGGGCTCAAAATAAGCAACATCTTCAAATTGTTTGTTTTGGTATTTAAGTTCTATGGTCTCTGCCACTGCATGTGCTTTAGGGAAGGTAGTAGCCGAGAAGCTTGTGTTTTCTCTTTGGTAGAGGTCTTTAGATTTTGCTGCACCATCTCCAATAAAGTGACAATGTGCCGTATTTAAAAAATGGTCGTACGAGTTTGGTTTTAGAATGAGTGCTTCGGTATCCTTAATTTTAGTGAATTGAGTATCGAATACGGCTGTATAAACCTCCATTCTACGCGCATCGAGCATCGGAATAAGTAAATCATTGTTGCTTACCTTATTTTCTAAAACATAGGTTTTACAAAGTACTTCCAGAGTCTCAACGCTAATTAATGGGATGTCTAAGCCAAAACACAAACCTTTTGCTGCCGAAACACCTATACGCAAACCAGTATAAGACCCAGGACCCTTGCTTACGGCTACAGCTTCTATCTCTTGAAGTTTTTTACCTGCCTTAGCACAGAGATCTTCAATAAATACATGTAGTTTTTCAGAATGAGAAAACTCACCTTCGTTATAGTCAACAGATTCTAGTACGATTCCGTTTTCGCTAAGAGCTACCGAACAATTTTTTGTTGCTGTATCTAAGCTAAGAATGAGTGCCATTTTTTTATATTTTTCAGGACGCAATTTACACTTTATAAAGACTGCTAAAATTATAGAGGATTAATTTTATTTCCCCCAATTTGCGCTTTTAGTTAAAAGAAACTCAAGTTCTTTTATACTCTCTTTTAATTCTTTTGGAATCGCCCCTTTGTGTTTTATTGTAATTGTATCTGTCTCAGTATAAATTGTTAAACTAGTAAGTGGTAAATCTTGAGCTCTCAAATTATAATCTACAGACACTGAGAGTTCCTTTCTGCTTAAAAGTTTATCAAGTTCTTTAAAATCTGATCTGTCCATATACCAATCAAATATACCTTGGGCCTCTACAAATCTTTTCCCATTATATTTCACATGTCTATCTTCGTTTACACTAATCGTGTAAATAGGGCAAGTACCGTAACACGCCCCTCTCGAGAATTCAATCTTTAATTTATCGGGCGTCTTTAGGACTTGGTTTTCTTTTACGCTTGAACACGAAAAGAGTGTTGTAATTAGCACTACTATAAGTTTCTTCATTGTAAATCGATTTATTACCTTTCCTTTTTTACAAAGATAACATATGCGAGTACATTTTATTGCAATTGGAGGTGCAGCAATGCATAATTTAGCATTAGCGCTTCATGAAAAGGATTATTTGGTTACCGGTTCAGATGATGCAATTTTTAATCCTTCGAAAGCAAGATTAGAAAATGCGGGTATTTGCCCTATTACTATGGGCTGGTTTCCAGAAAAAATAACTTCTGATCTAGAGGCTATTATTGTAGGGATGCATGCTAGAGCTAATAACCCGGAATTGCTTAAAGCTCAAGAACTAGGTTTAGCTATTTATTCGTATCCAGAGTATTTATACGAGCAATCAAAAAATAAAACTAGAATTGTGATAGGGGGAAGCCATGGTAAAACCACTATCACCTCCATGATATTGCATGTACTCCAAGATCTAAATATTGACTGTGATTATATGGTAGGAGCACAGCTTGCCGGATTTAATACCATGGTAAAGTTAAGTGATGCCCCAGTTATTGTTCTAGAAGGGGATGAGTATTTATCTTCTCCAATCGATTTAAGACCTAAATTCCATCTGTATAAACCACATATTGCTCTTATTAGTGGAATCGCTTGGGATCATATAAATGTGTTTCCAACTTTTGAAAATTACTTGAGCCAGTTTGAAATTTTTATAAATAAAATTGAGGACAAAGGATACCTTACTTTTTGTTCAAACGATTCTGAACTAGAGAAGATTGTAAATGTAAACGCTACAATTTCTACAGAAGGGTACTCATTACCTGTACATAAAATTGTAGAGGGTAAAACATTTGTTGAATATCATGGAGAATCAATCCCATTAGAAATATTCGGTGAGCATAATTTAATGAATATGATGGGTGCTTTAAATATCTGTAAACAGTTAGAGGTGTCTGAACTCGATTTTCTAAAATCAATATCTAGTTTTAAGGGGGCTTCACGAAGATTAGAAAAAATATACGAACGCGAAGGGCTACAAGTCTTTAAAGATTTTGCGCACTCACCATCTAAAGTACGAGCTAGTGTAAAAGCAGTGAGAGCTCAGTTTAGTGATTTTACTATTATTGCTGCATTAGAATTACACACTTTTAGTAGTTTGAATAAGGAGTTTTTAACTGAATATGAGAACTCTATGGATGGTGTTGATACAGCAATTGTATATTTCGATCCTAAGGCAATTGCACATAAAAAGTTAGAAAGCCTATCTAAGGATTTGGTTTTTGATTGTTTTGCAAATAGTGGTTTGAAAGTTATAAGCTCTAGTATTGATGTTTGTGAGATGATTCAATACAAAGTATCTCATAATACGATTGTACTTTTAATGAGTTCAGGTAATTTTGGTGGATTAGAACTTGATGAATTTGCTAAAACTTTATAAGTGTTTCGCTACTTGTTCAAGTTTCATTCCTCTCGACCCTTTAATTAATATAAATGCATCTGTTATCGGACATTCAATTAAGGCATTTACTAGCTCTTGAGTAGTCCCAAAACTAGGGTATTCTGTAGTATTTGCATTTGTAAAAGCCTCTCCAACTAAATACACTTCAGAAAAACCTGCACTTAAACATTGATTTAAAATATTTACGTGTTCTCTTTTTGAATCTTCACCTAATTCAAACATATCGCCAAGCACCAGTACTTTGTGTTTGTGATCAATGTTTAACATATTGTGTATTGCCTTCTCTACACTCATAGGGTTAGCATTGTAGGCATCTAATAGAATAGAATTTCTAGTTGTTTTTAGTAACTGAGATCTATTATTTGTAGGGATGTAGTTCTCAATAGCTTTTTTAATCTCATCTATTTCAACACCACAGTAATTCCCAATAGCAATGCTTAGTGCTATATTGTCAAAGTTATAATCACCTATTAATTGACTTTTTATAAGTAGTTCATTTACGGTGACTGAAACATAGGGCTGCGCATTTATAAATTTAATTATATAATTGCTTGTATTAAGCTGTCCATAGGTAAACTGTTTACTACTCACGGGGCTTAATTCAAGTAAGTTTTGTTGATTATCTTTAGTGAAAACACATCCACTATTATTCCCCAAGTAATCATAGAGTTCTGTTTTAGCTCTCAAAACTCCCTCTAATGAACCAAAGCCTTCTAAATGAGCTTTCCCTATATTGGTAATTACTCCTATGTCTGGTTCTGCAATTTCGCATAACTGAGCGATTTCGCCCACGTGGTTAGCGCCCATTTCAATAATTGCATACTCTGTGTCTACTTCTATTGCAAGTAAGCTTAAGGGTACTCCTATGTGGTTGTTTAGATTGCCTTTGGTAGCGGAGGTCTTATACTTTTGCTTAAGTACTCTGTATGTTAACTCCTTACTTGTTGTTTTACCATTAGTTCCAGTAATAGCTAATACAGGACATTTTAATTGCTTTCGATGGTGATTTGCTAAATTTTGAAGTGTAGTTAACACATCTTTTACAAGAATGTAGCGTTCGTCTAAAACATACTTAGCCTCATCTACTACTGCATAAGAAGCTCCTTTTTGTAAGGCTGTAATTGCAAATTCGTTTGCATTAAAATTTGGACCTTTTAAGGCGAAAAATAAACAACCCGTACTTATTGCTCTTGTGTCAATACAAACCACAGGGTGCTTTAGAAAAATAGAATAGAGTTTGTTTAGCATAGCGAAATAATTAATAGCAAAAAAAAAGCCTCTCGTTAAGAGAGGCTTAGTAATTAGCGTGTCATTTTTCTAGCCTTCTTTTTATTAGGCTTTAAGTTTTGTGAGCCCATTCTGTCCATTACACAACGGAAACCAATAAAGTCAGTTCCGATATCGCTGTTTAAGAATCGCTTTGATCCTGGGTTTAACCAATAAGCACGGTCTTTCCAAGATCCTCCTTTGTAAACATGAACATCATTGTTTACTAAAGTAGTTTTACCGTAGTCGTACATTGCTTCTTCTCCTTGAGAATCTCCTTTTGAATAGTAAATACTCGATTCGATGTCACCATCATATCTATCAGAGTTTTTAGCTGTTTGGTAGTTTCTTCTTAATTTATCGGCTTCAGATTCTCTACTTTGCATTCTACCTAAAGAATCGGCTTCAATATAATAACCTTCCTCGTCTTTAGCCTTGTCTACAAATACGTTTCCTCTAAATGGCATAAAGTCATCTTGTCCTACGGCATCATCTCTATATACATCAAGTACCCATTCCGCAACGTTTCCACTCATGTCGAATAAACCGTAGTCGTTAGGAGGGAAAGATTTAATTTCCATTGTGCGAGCACCTGCATCGTTCAATGCACCTGCAATTCCCATGTTGTCTCCATCGCCACGTTTAAAGTTAGCTAACAGCTCACCTTGAAATGGTTTACGGTTATCTCTTAAAGAGTTTCTATTCCATGGGTAGTATCTACCTTCTGCAATATTTCCTTCTATAGAATTCCCAATTAAGCCCCAAGCAGCATATTCCCATTCTGCTTCTGTTGGAAGTCTGAATCCTGAAATTAAAATACCATCTTCTTTTTGTCCTCTACGTCCAACTTTACTTTTTGGATTTCTTAAATCTCTATATCCCTTGTTTTTTCTAATTGCTCCTGTATATTGACCAGCACGATAAGTTTCGGTATTGAAATTGTCGTCGTCAAACTGCTCTGTATTATGTTTTAATGACTTCGCCTTAATTAAAGCAAGTTCATTTACACGGTCTGTTCTCCAAGCACAATAATCTTGTACTTGCTCCCAGTTAACTCCAACTACAGGATAGTGACTAAATCCAGCATGACGAAGGTAATTGTTTACCATAGGATCGTTATAGCCTAGTTCACTTCTCCAAGCATTCGTATCTGGTAAAGCATTCCAGTATACTTCTGGGTAACTTTCGCCAAAAACACGAGTTAACCAAAATAGGTATTCTCTATAAGAAACGTTTGTAACTTCAGTTTCATCGATATAGAATGAAGCTACAGATACCTGACGAGGTACAGCATTATGCTCCATTAGGATATCTTCCTCGGTTTGGCCCATGATAAATGAACCACCTTCTACAAAGACCATCCCTACAGGTAGCGATTGATTGTAGTTTAGTTCAGCTTCAAAACCTCCGTTTGCAGAAGTATTCACTTTCCATCCAGTAGTTTGTGACATGTTCTTGTATTTGTTACCTCCACAAGAAGTAACTAAGGCAGCAAGTCCTACTATAAATAGTTTAGATAAAGAATTCGACATTTTCATGATATATAGCGCGTTGATGTTGTTCGTGTTGTAATAAGGGCCTAAATTACCTAAAATTTAGGGCATTTAATAGCTTTTAATTTTTTTCTTTTATCTCTACAAGCTAACTGTAAAGTAACTGATATTTCATGAGCTCCTCCTGAGGTGCCTGAAAGCTTTGATACTGTATAGTCGTAACTATATCCAAAACGTATTCCGCTATTTTCATAACCTAATACAATTAAAATAGCATCTGGATTAGAGAAGTTACTTCTGTAGTAAAGACCTCCAGATAAACTTTCGTTTGTTAGAGACATTCCTACGTTTAATTGTTCTGCACCTGCTTGTTTAAGATACATTACGTTGGGAGTTATAAAAGGGCCATCCATTACCAATCCCATATTTTTACTTCTACCCACTGCAAAATTAGCTCCAGTATGTAAAGTAAATCGTCTTGGTAAAAAGCTTTCTTCTATATAAGAATCGTCCGGTTGTGAAATATGATGTAAAGCCAATCCAAAGAAATATTTCTTCGTAAACGCCATCATTCCTAAAGAAACATCTGCATAGCCTACACTTTCGGCAATAAGATCTAAATTCTCTTCAGTCTCATAGATGAAACCATAATTAGGGTCTAATTGATCTCCAAAGAATAATTTTGTTTTGTCTAAACTTTTTTGGTGGTAACTGGCTTGAATACCTGTAAGAACCGTGAGTTTTCTTGATACTTGTAGTTGGTAGGAGTAAATTGCATTTACCTGAGTACTCTTTATAACTCCTTCTCCTTGTACATCGTTTAAGATTTGTAATCCTACACCCCCGTTAAGTTTCTCTACATTTTTATCTATAGAAATACTGTTACTTACAAATGCACCTCTTAAACTTGGCCATTGGTTTCTATGATTCATAGAAATACGTGGGCAGTTTGCAGAACCAGCCATTGCGGGGTTTAAGTACATTGGGTTTGCATAGAACTGCGTAAAAGCAGGGTCTTGCGCCAGAGCGTTAGTTGATATACCTAAGCTTATAATTGCCAATAAGGCAAATAATTTATTTCGAATCATATTACTTTTAGGTTACGAGACACAATAATACAATAATTTTTGAAACTCTAAACCTCCGTTTACTTCCAAAAACAATACAATTTCGTTTTTCTGAAATAATTGTGCCAAAACTTACTATTTTTACAATAGATTTTATTCTTATTCGTTTCCTAAGTTTAACATAAACCTTCAAGTGTATGCCGCGCTTTTATTTTTGTTTTTTCCTACTACTATCCTTGTTTGCCCCAAAGGTTTACACTCAAACGAGTAAACCTATTTCTATTGTATGGGAGCAAAAAGAAAACAATATTAAAAGGGATACTTTACGACCTAATTTGTCATTTGTAGGCGCATATTATGATTTAGAGGAATCAAAATCACCGATTTTTAAACGTAAAATACGCCTTCCAGAAAATATATCTACTGTAAACGTAACTTTAGAGGTACTAGATAGTGTCCCTTTTACCTTAAACGAAATGTTGTTGTTAGACACAATTGGGATGCCGAGTACTTTGACTTGGAATATAACTTATGAAAGGAAAATACCATTCCTTACTATTTGTTATATCCCCATTATATCCGATTATAAAGTGTCAGAATTTGAATATAACTTAGAGCTTAACTATTTCGGATACGAGTTCCCCTCCTATCGAAATAATACGGAGAATTCGGTTCTTAGTCAGGGCGATTGGTATCGATTTAAAGTTACTGAAGACGGATTGTATAAAATTGATAAAGCTGCTTTTGAGGAAATGGGTGTTTCTATTGGCTCTATTAATCCTACCAAGATTCAGGTTTATGGAAATGGAGGCGCAATGTTGCCAGAATTTAATGGTGATTTTAGATTTGATGACTTAGAAGAAAATGCCGTATTTGTGTACGGAGAAGATGATGAAACCTTTAATTCGAGTGATTTCGTAGTCTTTTATGCTCAATCTCCTCACCGATGGGAATACGATTCTACAGCATTGGCCTTTTCTCATAAATTAAATATATACGATAATACTAATTACTACTATATACATATTGGAGCGGAAGATGGGAAAAGAATAGAAAGTGTAAACACTAGTGGAAATTCAAATTTTGAGGTTGATTTCCATACACATCCTACTTTTTACGAATGGGAAGATCAAAATTTAAAACATTCTGGTCGACAATGGTTTGGTGAGTATTTTAGTTTTAATGAGCAGTACAACATCAACTTTAGTTTTGCAGATAGAATAAAAACGGAGCCGGTTAGAATTAATGCTCGTGCAGTAGCCCGATCTGCGTCAGCTACAAATTTATCTTGTAAGCTTAATGGTGCTGAAGTATTGAATGTACCCATTGGTGTGAATATAACTTCGGAAGTTTATGTAGACGATGGGGAAGCTTTTTCTGAATTTATTTCAAACCAAAATAGTATTGGATTAAGTGTTTCGTACGATAAGAATGGAAACTCGGCAGCTTTTGCGTATCTCGATTATATTGAGCTCCAAGCAAAGTGTGCATTAAATTACAACGGTGGACAATTGCTTTTTAAAGAACCTTCTACTATAGGGCTTAATCGTCTGTCTAAATTTGTAATTAATTCTAATTTAAACTCATTTGTGGTTTGGGATCTTACCAATCCTACAGAAGTAACCAATATTTCACTTAGTAGTTACGAGAGTTTTTCAGTATCCACAGAAATTTTAAAAACCTTTGCTATTCACGATTTGAATAAATCGACTTACAAAAAACCTATTTTCGATAAGAAACTCCAAATTCAAAATTTACATGGCCAGCAAACGGCGGATTTACTTATTATAACTGCTCCTGAATTTTTAGAAGCTGCCGAACGTTTGGCTGAGTATCATATTAATGAAGATGCAATGACAGTGAATGTTGCAACTACGGAACAGATTTATAATGAGTTTAGTTCTGGGAAACAAGATCTTATAGCTTTACGAGATTATGTGAAAATGTTTTACGAAAATGCACAGAGCCCTCAGGATATTCCTGAGAATGTATTACTTTTTGGAGATGCAAGTTTCGATTATAAGGGTATTACAGCAGCAAATGGACTGTACGACGATGTGAATTTTGTTCCCACTTTCCAGTCTGTATACTCCTTTAAAATAGGACCTTCTTTCTGTACAGATGATTTTATTGCTTATTTAGATTCTACTGAAGGTGCTCAAAATACAATGAGCTCAGACGGAATGGATATTGGAGTTGGGCGAATAGTTTGTCAAACTTTAAATGAAGCTGAGGCTGTTGTAGATAAAATAATCAACTATAATTCTGTGAATTCATTTGGCGATTGGCGTTCTAATATTTGTTTTGTGGCTGATGATGTGGACGATGAAAGTTGGGAGTTTAGATTGCAAGAAAACATGGATGCCATTGCATCTAGGATTGATACTTCGTATGCCAATTACAATGTTAATAAAGTGTATTTAGATTCGTATCAGCAAATAGCCTCTTCTGGTGGACAACGCTATCCAGATGCTAGACAAGCGATTGTAGACCAAATAAACAAAGGGACTTTAATGATGCATTATTATGGCCACGGAGGAGAAGTAGGTTGGGCAGAAGAGCGTGTACTCGAGCTCATAGATATTAATACTTGGGAGAATATGAATAATTTAGCGGTGTTTATTACTGCTACTTGTGAGTTTTCTAGATACGACGATGCTAAACGGATTTCTGCTGGAGAGCAAATTCTACTGAACCCTAATGGAGCTGGTGTTGCTTTGTTTACTACTACCAGAACAATTACCGAAAGTGATGCTAAGAATTTGTCCACTACGTTTTATAAATATGCAATTCCAGAAAGTGCAGGCGAAAAATTGAGTTTTGGTTCTATTATGAGAGCCATGAAAAACGATTTGAATTCCTCGGGTATCTCAGCTACCAACAAAATGAAGTTTACACTTTTAGGCGACCCTTCTTTAAAATTTCCTATTCCAGAAAATAAAGTTGTAGTAACCGAAATTGTCGATGCCATTACTTTACAACCAATAGATACTGTAAAAGCATTGTCTAGAATTATTGTAAAAGGAAAAGTTACTGATGCGAATAATGCAATTTTAAGTTCTTTTAACGGATTACTTCAGTCTACTGTTTACGATAAGCCGAGTCAATTGCAAACTATAAACAACGATTTTGAATTCTTAGATCCATTTTATTTCGACCTACAACAAAACATATTGTATACAGGAAATGTAAGTGTAAATAATGGTCTATTCGAATTTGAGTTTGTAGTACCAAGAGATATTTCCTATGCTTTTGGATTTGGGAAGATTTCGCTGTACGCTCACGATAGTATAAGTGATGCAATTGGAGCAGATACTTCGGTGTTAATTGGAGGGTTTAACGAAAATGCTAGTGAAGATGATTTTGGACCAGAAATCCAGTTGTTTATCAATAACGCTAGTTTTAGAGAAGGTGGAATAACAAATTCTAATCCTAATTTATTTGCTATGGTTACCGACGAGTCGGGTATTAACACCACTGGAAATGGAATTGGACACGATATAGTTGCCGTCTTAGACGAGGATAGTCAAGATGCAATTGTATTAAACCATTATTACGAATCGAACTTAGACTCTTACCAATCAGGAACTGTTTCGTATCCATTTTCTGATTTATCGGAAGGTGTACATAATTTAAAAATTAAAGTATGGGATGTTCACAATAATTCCTCAGAGGATTTTACTGAGTTTTTGGTAGTCTCAGATGCCGGTTTAATTCTAAGTAACCTGATGAACTATCCAAACCCATTTAACGATTTTACTAGAATTCACTTCGAACATAATCAAACTGGAGAAGATTTGGATGTGCGATTAGATATTTATGACCTCAACGGAAGAAAAGTTAAAACTATCTCGAATAGTATTTCTAATTCGTCTTATTCTAATTCAGAATTTGTTTGGGATGGAATTACAGACGGTGGAATGAGTATGCATACGGGTGTTTACATCTGTAAGCTTACTGCAGTAAATTCGTCTACCAAAGAAGAAAGCACAATTAGTACGCAAATGGTACTAATAAAATAAGTTTAGCGTTAATAAATTTATAATTTAGCCCTGTTTAAAAACTGCCCATGAAAAAAATAGCATTTATAGCCCTCGCAAGTGTTTTGTTTAGTTCAAATACATTTGCTCAAGAAATTACTTCAGATTACCTCGACAACCTAAATACCATTTCTACTTCGGTACCTTTTTTATTAATTGCTCCAGATTCTAGAGCAGGTGCAATGGGAGATGTTGGAGCTGCAACGAGTCCAGACCATAATTCTATTCACTGGAATGCCTCTAAATTAGCTTTCTTAAAAGAGAATAATGGTTTCTCTATTTCTTATACACCTTGGTTACAAGATTTAGTTCCCGAAATTAGCTTGAGCTATTTATCGGGATTTAAACGCTTAAATTCCCGAAGTACTATTGCAGGTAGTTTACGCTATTTTTCTTTAGGTGAAATTCAATTTACCAATAGTGCAGGAGATCCAATTTCTAAATTTAGTCCAAACGAATTTGCATTCGATGGAGCCTATGCTATGAAATTATCTGAGAAATTCTCAACGGGTATGACTATGCGTTATATATACTCTAATTTAACTGGAGGGATCAATGTCGAAGGTGGAGCTGCAACAAAACCAGGAACTTCCTTTGGAGTCGATTTATCTTCGTACTACCAAAGTGATGAATTTAAAATTGAAGACAAAACCGCTTATTGGGCGGCAGGGATGAATATTTCGAATGTAGGGAATAAAATTTCGTATACCGATGGAGGAGAAGAGCATTTCTTACCAGCGAATGGTAGGCTTGGGGTGAATTTCAACATGGAATTAGATGATTATAATTCAGTTTCTTTTGCTTTTGATGTGAATAAATTATTAGCACCTACACCTCCAGTTTATGCAGTTGATGAGGATGGGAATTCACTTTACGATGATAATGGAGATAGAGTTATAGAAGCAGGTAAAAACCCTAATGTAGGAACACTAGCTGGAATGTTTCAATCGTTTAACGATGCCCCAGGTGGAATGCAAGAGGAGCTTAACGAGTTGATGTTTGCAGCTGGTATGGAATATTGGTACTTAAAACAATTCGCGTTTAGAGGTGGTTATTTTCACGAACACGCAACTAAAGGGAACAGAAAGTACTTTACCATTGGTGTTGGATTAAGAATGAATGTATTTTCTTTAGATATGGCGTTTTTACTTCCCGCAACACAGGGAACAAGAAGTCCTTTAGCAAATACCTTACGTTTTACGATGTTGTTTGATATGGCTGCTTTATATCCAACAGATAAAGAATAAAAAATGAATATAAGAATAGGTTTCGGATTTGACGTACACCAACTTGCCGTAGGCGAAGAGTTTTGGTTGGGCGGTATATTGGTCCCTCACGAAAAAGGTGCTGTTGGACATTCTGATGCCGATGTATTAATTCACACCATTTGTGACGCTATTTTGGGCGCTGCAGACCTCCGAGATATAGGGTTTCACTTTCCGGATACCGATGGTAAGTACAAAGGAATAGATAGTAAAATACTTCTTAAGGAAGTGATGGAGATTGTCAGAAAGAATGGCTTTGAGCTGGGTAATATAGATTCCACAATAGCCTTACAACAACCTAAAATTAACCCGCACATACCAGAAATGAAGAATGTGTTGGCTGAAGTAATGAATGTAAGTTCTGGTCAGGTGTCTATTAAAGCAACAACTACAGAGAAATTAAGCTTTGTAGGTAGGGAGGAAGGTGTTTCGGCGTATGCGGTAGCGCTACTTCAGAAAATTGACTAGTACAGATTTTGATTAAAAGATGTCTTCTGCATTTGTAGAGGATTTTTTTTTGCTCTTTAATTTCTAACGTTTCTTTTCCTCTAGTACTTTCAATACTGTTAATTACTGCTTATTGTTAGCTCTAAGGTGCTTAATTGACTTGGGCGACCTTCTGAGTCATTCGGTTTTAGTAGTTCCTTTGTTCAAAATATTGAGCACAAAAAAAGCTTGTCTCTGTGAGACAAGCTTTTTTATATATGAGTGTTTATCTAATTTCTTAGAAGAACAAGCTAAAGTTTACACCTAAGTTAAAGTGAGTTCCTTTAAGGTCGTGATTTTCGATTAATTTGTTAGTAGCATCGTATTCTTTTTTCTCACCGTTCATGAAAGTTAAGTTCATAAAAGGTTCAACAGCGAAGTGCTCTCTCCATACAATTGTATATCCTAAGCCTAAGTTAAAGTTTAAAGATTTTGTAGCTTCTTCTACAACTTGATCAATTTCATATTGGTCAACAATAACTGGAGTAAGGTCTGCATTATAAGCAGGAACTGCACCTGTAGTACCTGGAGCAACGAACTCTCCATTTAAAGTCCAGATGTGAACGTTATCAGTCATAACTCCTTTGAAATCTTCATTACTAACACTTTTACTGCTTAAAGAAACCTCAGTAAATAAGTTGTTAGAAACATAGTAACGTCCAAACACACCTATTTCAGCTGTGTTGTCGTTTAATTCGTAAGCACTTTTATCAGTGTTATCGTTTTGGAAATTAACCAATGCACCAATAGCAATACCATCTTGTACAAAGTAACCTACTTTAGGCGTAATTGCAAGAGTGTTAATGTTTTGCTCAGAGAACTGGCTTCCTGCACCTAGCAATACAGTACCTTTACGAGTTTGTGCATCAGATGTTAGTGTAAATGCTAATACCGCTGCAAGTGAAAGAATAATCTTTTTCATAACTGTTTGAAATTTGTTTCTTGTTATTTTCTTGTCTTTGAAAGCGTGAATTTAGTAAAAATTCGGCTATATCAAAGGATTTGTTTGTTATTCTTGTCTTTCAAGAAATAATTGTGCCATTTGTTAATTATGGAGTAAAGAAAGTGAAAATATCTTAAAACCCTTTGTGTACTTGAGTTTTAGTTTCAATTTTATTTAAAACTGCCAATTTGTTTCGGTTGTTGTAGTGTTTTAACCATCTTAATGGCTCCTTTATTTCTGCTATAGGAAACAAAGTAGCATCTGGTTTTTGCAAGAATTTAATGTTTTTAAGTGCTCTATCGTCAATCCTGATATTCATATTACTACAGATAATCTTATTCAGTCCGAGTATTTCGTCCGTTACATCATCTTGAATATAGTAGATGCTTTCTCCGTTACCCATTACATTAATAGAATGTAAGTCGTTTTCTTTAAAGTTCGCCAGCATGTTTATGCCACTAATTTGGTTAAAGGATATACTATCGAGCTCTGAGGATATAAACGCATTTTTGTTAAGGTATACCTTCTCTAGCTTATTGCTGTCTAAAAATAGTGAAATAGTATCTGCAGTAAGCTGAAATTCTTCTAACCACAATACAGGTTCCTGGTTTAAATAAATCAAATTACTTTGGGTATTAAAGCTCAACGAGTCACTTTGGCCCGTAATCGTAGTACTTTTAAAATTAACGTCTTTATACGCCTTTACTATAGTAGATGCTGTAGTTTGATAATTAATTAAAGTGTCGGCAGTTAAATAGAGTGTGTCGTCATTAAAAGGAAAGTTCAGTAAGGTATTTCCGTAAGACAGGCTGTGGTTCATTTGGTCTGTAATTATGCAAGTGTCTGTATACAGGGTATACGAGTCTTTGCTTTGGGTAATTTTAATCCGATCACTTAAGAATGCATTTCCAGCTATTTGATCGATCCATCCTTCTTGAGCAAGGATTTTGATGTCTGAATTTTCTATTTCTCCATTCGATCTGAAGGATGCAAATTCAGAATCTAACCAATAGTATAAAGTATCTGCTTTAATTATCTCTTCTCCTTCTATAATAAGTACATCTCCAAAGAAGTCGAATTTTTCTATACTAGAGTAGTATACGCCCTTATTACTCCAAAGCGATTTCTCCTCATTTGTTATACTGGCTTTGGTGTCAAAAAAGCCTTCGTTTGTTGCGAAGTTGTAATTAAGCTGTTCAGTAAGTAATTTCATGTTCTTGTGATTGAAACGAACATTTTGGTGTATTTCTGCTAAAGCGTGATTTCCGTGATACAATAAGTAGTTCCCTTTTAAATTCAAGGTGTCTCCTTGCCAAATATGAATATTACTAAATGCTTCAATTTTATTTTCTGTAGCATAATAATAGGCACTGTCGCAGTTTAAATACCTGCCTTCGTGTTTGGTTCTTACATTGCCTAATAATAACTGTCTGTCTTCGCTAATCTTCTTGTTAAACGAAATTTCATCCGCATTAATAATTTCAATTTGAGTTTGCCCAATAGAAAGATTGCTCAGTAAAGAGATGCAAAAAAAAATGGAGTATGTAAAATATTTAGTCATAAAAAAAGCCCCTTTGCGGGGCTGTTTTTTTTTATTTGTGATTGTAAATCGTTTGAGTTCTATCAGGCCCTACAGAAACAATAACAATTGGAGTTTCTAGTTCCTTTTCTAGATATTCAACGTAGTCGGTAAGTTCTTTAGGTAATTCCGACATTTCGGTTTTACCGGTTAAGTCTTCTTTCCAACACGTAAATTCTTTATAAATAGGCTCAATTTTATCTCCTTCAATATTGTATGGAAGGTAATCTATAATTTCACCGTTGTATTTATAATGTGTACACACTTTAATGGTAGGGAATTCACTAAGAACATCCGCTTTCATCATCATTAACTGTGTAACACCGTTAACGTTTATTGCGTATTTTAAGGCTGGTAAATCAATCCAACCACATCTTCGAGGTCTACCTGTAGTTGCACCAAATTCGTTTCCAGCTTTTTGTATTTCTGCACCTGTCTCATCTAATAGTTCGGTAGGGAATGGTCCACTACCAACACGTGTTAAATAAGCTTTGAATATTCCGAATACATCGCCAATTCTGTTAGGCGCAATTCCTAAGCCAGTGCAAGCACCAGCGGAAACAGTATTAGAAGAGGTTACAAAAGGATACGTTCCAAAATCTATATCTAATAAAGAACCTTGTGCACCTTCGGCAAGAACTTTTTTACCCGCTTTACGAGCTAATTCTAAATAGTGTTCACTATCAATAAATTCGAGTTTTGTTAATCTCTCGATCGACTTAAACCAATCTCCTTCTAAATTTTCTAAATCGTATTCAAAGTCGTATTGCTTAAGCAATTGTATGTGTTTTGCTACAAGGCTATCATAACGTTCTTTAAAATCAGGTAATTCAATATCCCCAACTCTAAGTCCATTTCTACCTGTTTTATCCATGTAAGTTGGCCCAATTCCTTTAAGAGTAGAACCAATTTTAGCTTTTCCTTTTGCGTGCTCCGAAGCAGCATCAAGTAGTTTATGGCTAGGAAGGATAAGGTGTGCTTTTCTAGAAATTAAAAGTTTTCCATCAAAGTTTACGTTTAGTTTCTCTAAACCTTCTAATTCCTTTTCGAAAATTACAGGATCTATTACCACACCATTACCGATTACGTTGAGTGCGGTAGGGTGAAATATACCAGAAGGAATTGTATGAAGAACGTGTTTTATTCCGTCAAATTCTAAGGTGTGCCCTGCATTAGGACCTCCTTGGAATCGTGCAATAATGTCGTAGTTTGAAGTTAAAACATCAACTATTTTTCCTTTTCCTTCGTCTCCCCATTGAAGACCTAAGAGAACATCTACTGCCATTTTTTTGTGCTTAATGTGTTTGTTTAGAGGTACATTCTTTACATGTACCATACATGTTTAGTGCGTGGTGAACCACAGTGAAGCCTAAAGCTTCTTCAACCGCATTCGTAATATTCTGAATCCGAGGATCGCAAAACTCCAATACCTTTCGGCATTCGGTACATACTAAGTGATCGTGTTGTCTGTTACTGAAGCTTTTTTCGTACTGAGCTTGATTTTCGCCAAATTGATGCTTGCGGACCAAATTACAATCCAATAACAATTCTATCGTGTTATAAAGCGTAGCTCTACTCACTCGATAGTTTTGGTTTTTCATTTTAATATAGAGTGTTTCTATGTCAAAATGATCGTTGTAATTGTAAATTTCCTTGAGTATTGCAAATCGCTCGGGAGTTTTTCGTTGCCCGTTTTGACCTAGATATGTAGTAAAAACCTGTTTTACTTGCTCTTGTATTTTCTTGCTCATTGTGTTGAAATAGGAGTCAGAAACAAGGCGTAAAACTAAGCATTAATTTCTAATTCAGCTTAGTAATTAGGTACTTTTAAATTTGCGTTTTACCGAGGTGATTCCTTCAGCTTTTTTTAGCGTTTCTATTACCGAAGTTAAGCTGTTTTTGTCTAGAATTACTACCGTTATTAAACCGTCAAATATTCCATCTACACTACTAATGTTAATAGATTGAATGTTTATTTTAAGATTGTTCGACAGTATTTGAGTTACCTCTGTAACCAGTCCAACTCTATCTATTCCTTTAATGTTTAGTAATGCTATAGATTCTGTATTAGTGCTATCTATCCATTTTGCTTTTAGTATTCTGTAGGCGAAATTAGATTGTAATCGCAATGCATTTGGACAATCGTGGCGATGTATTTTAATTCCTTCTCTAATAGTTGTGAACCCAAAAACATGATCTCCCGGTATTGGAGTACAGCATTTAGAATAGGTGAAATTGAGTTTTTCTTCAGTATGACCAAAAACCAAGGTGTCGAATTTAACCTCTTCTTTTTGTTCTATTTGTTTATTCGACTTGCGGTATATTTTACTCTTTAGGTATTGATACCAACTATTTTTGTTGAGTACAAATTCTTTTATATTGGTGTTGGTGAGTGCACCCGAACCAACATCAAAAAAGAGGTCTAAGCTTGTTTTGTATTTAAAATAACTGCACAATTCGTTTATTACGCTATCAGTAAAACTAAGTTTTAAATGTTTTAGTTTTCTTTCGAGAATTTCTTTTCCCTCTTCTGCAATGGCCTTTTTAGCATCTTTTAAGCTGCTTTTAATTTTGTTTTTAGCCTTCGCTGTAATTACATAGTTAAGCCATGCCTTTTTTGGCTTTTGATTATGAGAAGTGATCACTTCAACTTGATCTCCGCTTTTTAATTTATGACTTAAAGGAACCAGTCTTCCATTTACTTTACAGCCTAAACAAGTAGCTCCTAGTTGAGAGTGGATATCGAATGCGAAATCTAAAACCGAAGCACCCTTTGGTAATGTTCTCAGGTCTCCGTTTGGTGTAAATACAAAAATCTCTTTTGAGAATAAGTTGAGTTTAAATTCTTCTAGGAAGTCAACCGCATTAGATTCTGGGTTCTCAAGTAATTCTCTAATTTGATTTACCCAATCTTCTAAATTACCTTCTTTAGAAACGCCCTCTTGTTTGTACTTCCAGTGCGCAGCATAGCCTTTCTCGGCTACCTCATCCATCCGTTTTGTACGTATTTGTACTTCAACCCATTTACCTCCAGGGCCCATAACGGTAGTGTGTAGCGATTCGTAACCGTTTGCTTTGGGTGTAGAAATCCAGTCTCTTAAACGGTCTGGATTAGGTCGGTAATTATCTGTAATTAATGAGTAGGCTTTCCAGCAGTCTGATTTTTCATCTGCTATCGTTGACTCTATGATAATACGAATTGCAAACTTGTCGTATACTTCATCAAAAGAAACGCCTTGACTTTTAATTTTCTTACAAATAGAAAAAATTGATTTTGGGCGTCCTTTGATAGAGCATATTAAACCATGACTTTGTAAGGTGTCTTTTAATGGTTTTGTAAACTTTTGAATGTATTGTACTCGAGCTTTTTTTGTTTCATTTAGTTGTCTGGAAGTGTCTCGGTAAATATCTGGTTCTGTATATTTTAAGCCTAAGTCTTCTAATTCTGTTTTAATAGTGTACAAGCCTAATCTGTGAGCTAAAGGAGCGTATATATATAAGGTCTCAGAACCGATTTTTTGTTGCTTATGCCTTGCCATCGAATCGAGGGTTTGCATATTGTGTAATCGGTCGGCGAGTTTTATAAGAATTACACGCACATCATCAGAGAGGGTAAGGAGCATCTTTCTAAAATTCTCTGCTTGTATAGATATATCTTGTTCGGCGAGATCAGTGATTTTTGTTAAGCCATCAATTATTTGACGAATTTTCGGATTGAACATCTGCTCCATGTCCTCCAATGTATAATCTGTGTCCTCTACAACATCGTGTAAAAGGGCACATGCAATAGAAGTTGCGCCAAGTCCAATGTCTTTAGCAACAATTTGTGCTACCGCAATGGGATGAAATATATAGGGTTCTCCACTTTTTCTGCGTACGCCTTTGTGAGCTTCTACAGCAAGATTAAATGCTTTGCGAATGAGCTTCTTATCCTCGCGAGTAATGTCGCTGTTGCATGATCTTAAAAGTGTTTTGTAGCGTTTTACAATTTCTTTATTTTCTACCTCTATCTCTACTTCGCTCATCTTAAAAATCGTTTCTATAAACCTAAGGAAATTGTTTAAATGAAAAAAGCCATGAGGTTTATTTCATGGCTTTTTTTTTAGCTTAATTTGAATTGCAAATTAATAACTGATAATTGCAAGCTAATTTATTTTTTAGCTGGAAGAATCTTAGTTCTTACCTCTCCAAAACCAACTCTATAATTACTTGCTTGGCAATGGGCTTTCATAATTACGCTGTCGTTATCTTGAATAAACTTACGCTCTGTGCCATCAGGCATAGTCATAGGTTTAGTTCCTTTCCACGATAATTCTAACATAGAGCCATAAGCTTCGGGAGTGTTCCCAGAAATTGTCCCAGACGCCATCATATCTCCAGCATTAATATTACATCCATTTACGGTGTGATGTGCCAACTGCTGTGTCATATTCCAGTACATATATTTGTAATTGGATTTTGATACTGTATGTGATTCAAAGCTGTCTGAAGTAATTTGAACTTCTAGTTTGATGTCGATGTTTTTATTTCCTTCGAATTCTAAATAAGGAAGAATTTGCGGTTCTTGCTTTTCTCCTTCTACACGGAAGGGTTTTAAAGCGTCAAGAGTTACAATCCAAGGAGAAATAGAAGAGCCAAAACTTTTACCTAAAAAAGGTCCTAGAGGAACGTATTCCCATTTTTGAATATCTCTTGCAGACCAATCATTAAAAATACACATTCCAAAAATGTAGTCATCTGCTTCGCTTGTAGAAATAGTATCGCCCATCTCTTTTCCTTGCCCTGTTACAAAAGCCATTTCCAATTCGAAGTCCATTAATTTACAAGGACCAAAAACAGGAACGTCTGCTCCTAAAGGTAATTGTTGTCCTTTTGGACGGTGGATGTCTGTACCTGATAATACAATAGAAGAAGCTCTACCGTGATATCCTACAGGGATATGTAGCCAGTTTGGTAAAAGGGCATTGTCTGGGTCTCGGAACATACAACCCACATTATGTGCGTGCTGACGACTAGAGTAAAAATCGGTATAATCGCCAACCTGAACTGGCATAACCATTTCTACTTCTGTAATCGCCGAAATAATTAATGCTTTATGTGCTTCGTCCATCGTGTTATTTGCATCAAAAATTTCTGCAATACGATCTCTAACTGCACGCCAAGTAGTTTTATTTAGTTTTAAGAAAGCATTTAATGTTTCTTGGGCGAATATAGTAGCGTCTAAATCTATTCCATCAAAATAATTTAACTCGTTTAGTGGGTTTAGGTCAATGGCGAAATCACCAATGCGTGTACCTACACAAATGCTATTGTTTGTTTTTTTGAACACTCCAAAAGGAATGTTTTGTATAGGAAAATCAGAGTCTTTCGAAACTTCTATCCACGATTTTCTATTCGGATCGTTTGCTTTTATCATCTTAAAAAATTTTGTACAAAAATAAGGTTTATATTTGCATCCGAAATCACGAAACCAACATTAATCATCAAACTAAAAAGATGGAAAGAGATCAGCAAATTTTTGACTTAATTCAAGACGAACACGAACGTCAAGTTTATGGAATTGAATTAATAGCTTCAGAAAACTTCGTAAGCGACCAGGTAATGGAAGCTGCAGGATCTTGCTTAACGAATAAATACGCTGAAGGTTATCCTCAGAAAAGATACTACGGTGGATGTGAAGTAGTAGATGTAGTAGAACAATTAGCAATTGATAGAGCTAAGGTTTTATTTGGTGTAGAATATGCCAATGTGCAACCTCACTCAGGTTCGCAAGCTAATGCTGCGGTGTTTCATGCTTGTTTAAATCCAGGTGATAAAATTTTAGGATTCGACCTTTCTCATGGAGGTCATCTTACCCACGGTTCTCCAGTTAATTTTTCTGGAAAATTATATAAAACCTCTTTTTACGGCGTAGAAAGAGAGACGGGTAGAGTAGATATGGATAAGGTAGAAGAAGTTGCTTTAGCCGAAAAGCCAAAATTAATTATTTGTGGTGCTTCAGCATATTCTAGAGATTGGGATTATGCACGATTTAGAGCTATTGCAGATAAAGTTGGGGCGGTGTTAATGGCAGATATTTCTCATCCAGCCGGTTTAATAGCGAAAGGAATCTTAAACGATCCTGTTGAACACTGCCACATACTTACAACTACTACTCATAAAACGTTAAGAGGTCCACGTGGAGGAATGATTATGGTTTCTAAAGATTTTGAAAACCCTTGGGGTTTAAAAACTCCAAAAGGGAAAGTAAGAATGATGTCTGCTTTATTAAATTCTGCTGTTTTCCCAGGAATGCAAGGTGGGCCTTTAGAGCATATTATTGCAGCTAAAGCAATTGCTTTTGGTGAGGCACTAACAGATGAGTTCTTTGAGTATACATTACAGACTAAGAAAAATGCGAGTGCTATGGCAGATGCATTTATGGCTAAGGGTTACGATGTAGTTTCTGGTGGAACCGATAATCACTGTATGTTAATAGACTTACGTTCTAAGAACATTACAGGAAAAGATGCAGAGAATGCTCTTGTAAAAGCACACATCACAGTAAATAAAAATATGGTTCCATTTGATACTGAGTCTCCATTTATTACTTCAGGAATACGAGTTGGTACTCCAGCACTTACAACCAGAGGTTTAAATGAAGCGCATATGGTGCAGATTGTAGATTTAGTGGATGAGGTTATAATGAACTTCGAAAACCACGAGGTACTTACCTCTGTGGGAGATAAAGTAAATGAGATGATGGAAGCGTTTCCAATTTTCGCATCATAATTAGGTTTTACATACATTTTAAAAGAGGTCGTTTACGACCTCTTTTTTGTGCCACAAATAGTTTGATTTCTTTTAGCATATTTGGTGTTGTTGTGCTCTGGATTGATGTTGAATTTTGTTTAGCATAGTTTTTGTTGCCAAGTCCAAAGTTTTAGTAGTTTTACTACTTGTGAGAATTTTATTTTAAATATAGTTATATGCGTCTATTTAAACTTGTTTTATCGATTATACTTTTGTTTCCAGCAGTGTTAAATGCTACTCACTTAATTGGTGGAGAAGTTGTGTATACTTGTTTAGGTGGTGATCAATACGAAATAAAAGTAATTATTTATAGAGATTGTGGTCCTGCTAATACTAATGGAACTGGTTTCGATGGAAGTGGGGTAATTACTATTTACGATATGAACAATAATCTAGTAAGTGAGTTAAGTCATGGTTCTGTTT